>OLRH01000247.1_pt1 | contig 25353 bp, 20 predicted proteins | sample 1672321 | NCBI WGS metagenome assembly OLRH01 (sample SAMEA3136671, study PRJEB25190) | human gut metagenome | reverse complement strand
CTCCTTTATGCGCTTTTTTCTGATAATACCAGTCAGGATACTTTTCCAGTCCCAGCTCTTTATAATGATGACGTTCGTAGTTACAGACATTCCAGAGTTTGGAAGCTGCATAACACATATGCCCTATGATATTGGAATATTCCGGCCGGATCTTTACAGATGTTCTGTGTGACAGCAGCATTCCTCTTCCCCCTTTGGACAGCTATGCAGATAGAAATCTACACTCCACCTTGGTTTAATACGACTTGCTCTGATGCTCAATATAACGGCGGATATTCTCCTCAGATACAGATCCGATCGTTTCCACATAATAGGAATGGTTCCACAGCTCTCCCTTCCATAGCTGGTCTCTTATTTCCTGAAAACGTTCGAACAGTTTTCTACCGGTGATCCCCTTCAGATACTTGACGATCGCTGTTATGGACAGCTTTGGTGGAGCTGATACAAAACAGTGGACATGATCACCTTCACCACATTCAAATAAATGAACGGTAAAACCTTTATCCTCAGCGATCTGCTGCACCAGTTCCTTTAGGTATTCCTCAATTTCTGGGTTTAATATCTTCCGCCGGTATTTCACCGACCACACCATATGGTAATTAATATTACACACACAAGTCCTGTAATGTATTAGATTTTCTTTCATACATATAGTATAACATAACGAATAAAAATGCGCAGCAAAAATCGAACATATTTTCGAATGATTATATGCCGGTTACGGCATTAATATCAAGGGATTGGGAGATTATTATATTATTTCAATGTGCAGATATGCACAATCTTGCGCTTTCATCTCTGTAATTGAATTGCCGAGGATTCCCGCTTATTGTCCTAAATGTCAAAAAAGGATGCCAACGAATCAAAGCAGATTACGTGACATCCTCTTCTTTTTATTAGTGCTATTTTATAAATTCAACCGAATAGTAATACATGTACTCATTATCTGTATCTATATGCTCCCCTGCAATATCCTGTATTGGCAACGAGCTTAATCCTTTTTCTCCATAAATCAGTGCTGCTAATCCTTGCTCTGTTCCATACTCTATCCTGCATTTGTTTTCAATAGTCGTTGCTGATCTTCCATAATATTCCCTGTTTTTAACTCCCTCCAAAATTGGTATTTCTGTCATATATTTTGAATATTTATCTGCTGCGATGAGCTTTGCAGTAAAATTATCAAAATCCGGTGTAATGACAATCAATCCATTTGTGGAAGATTTCACATCTTCATAGGAAAGTTCCAAAACTTTTTTATGTGAAACTCGTTGTCCAAGCTGATATTCTGACAAGTAAATAGATAACGTTTTAAATGTATCCCTTGAATTGTATCGAAACATCATTGTTCCATCAATTCCTGATAACAATTCAGCAGTTTTCATTTCTATACTATCTGAGTCTACTGCTTCAATATAGTTTTGTGGTTGTCGCAATTTATTACATACGATGGATCCAAAAGTAACCATAGATATTCCCACTACAATAAGAAGCACTATAATGATTGACCAGTTTTTCGATAGCCTGAGGCTAGTCTCCTGTGGGTTGTATTCGGAGTGTAATTTGAAATGATCCATACGGTTCTCCTTGTTGTTCTGAAATTTGTGGATATGTAAATACTGCCTGTTACTATATGTAAAGAGAGTGCTTTTATCTTTATTATTGTTGCTTTTACAGTATATCATTCAGAGTAAAAAAATTTATCCAAAAAGCTTCGGCTCATTCTCGATCAAATCTTCTGCCAGATATTTTGCATCCATATTTTCTATTCCATAACTATCATTTGAAATTTGTTCTGCAAGTTTACTGGAATAAAATGGATAGTTCACAATCCACTTGTTAAAATGTGCTTCACTTTTTGCAATAGGCTTAATATCCGTGTCATGATCCATATTAAAGTCATAGGTCATGTACGAGAACTGTTGTGCATATGCCTTTAATTCCAGATCTGATATATCTGCCAGAATCATAATGTCCACATCAGAATCCGGACGAAAGTCACCCCTTGCACATGAACCATAAAGGATTATCTGGCGTACATAGGAACCATAGATCTTCTTGATCTCTTCTACATACTGTTCGATTAAATCCTGCATCATCTTTGGCATATATCATCCCTCATTTTCTACTGATCATTCTATGCTCTGCTTACTTCTTAATTTTATTATAACCAGTTTACCCTTGTTTCTCAATCAGTATTTTCCATGTATCAATTTTACTGTTACTGAGAACGGAGTGAACAGTAACATCTTCTCAGTTTCCCGTAAAAAAAGCTGCCCGCATTTACGGACAGCTTTTTTGGCGTTATTTACAGTTTTCTCCTTTTTTGTCAGATTCCCTCATACCGTGCGATCTGGGAATAGATGTAGGAATTGTAGGTAAGTCCTGGTTCGTATCTTCTGTACAGGAACATAAGCTCGCTGGACTGTTTGCTGTCAACAGCTTTGGATACATACTCAACCTGCTGACGCAGAGATGCGAAGTATGCCTTTGCTGCTGTTGCAAAATATTTTCTGTTTGTATTATCATTCTGGCCGTTTGCCAGTTTTACTCGCAGATTTTCCATCTGGGACTGAAGATATCTTGTATTACAGATAGTGATCCATGCCTTATTGTAAGCTGAGATCGATGGCTGGATTCCGCTGAATGCCTTGCCCACCAGTTTAAATCCCCATTTTGCTACAAGGGTATAGCTGGAAGCACCCAGCTTCTGCCCCTTCCATACAGTATTTACGATACCTTTTGTTATAAGATCATTGGTAAGGTCTGCTGTTTCACTCAGAATATCATCTGCTATATAATCCACCGCCATACTGTAGATATCCTTACTGTACCACTGTTCCAGCTTATTCAGTCCTGTATAAAGACCGCTGTCTGTCGGAACCAGATGCTTCAGCTGTACGATCTGATCATATTCTACATGCAGGACCAACATCCAGGAGATCACAAAGTCATAAAGGTCTAATCCCTTTCCAATTGCTTTGTTCGCTTTTTCGATCTTGCCCCAGTTATCCGTAAACAGTTTAAATGCATTATTCAGTTTGCTGGCATCTACCGCTCCATTTAAAAACTTTGAGGAAACTGTCCGGGCAAACTGGTAACGGGTTCTTCCGTCCAGTTTAAAGCTTTCACGGATATTCTTGGCTTCACCGAAAAATCCATTTATTACTTTCAACAGATCTGCCAGCGAATCATATCTTCTGTTCCAGTCCTCTTCCTGCATACTCTGAAGAAGTTCTCTGGCCATCTCCATGTTAAGCTTATCTTCACTGTAGCTTACACCGGTAAAATGTTCAAATATGGCTTTTACATTCGGTGTGCCTGCTTCCAGCTGGCTGATCAGTGCTGCTGCCATATCATCAAATTTACTTTTTGATGCCATTGCAGTATAGGATTCACTCTGCAATTCTTTTGCAACCTTGCTGATCTCTGCATTTCCAAGGTAATCTGCATGATCTGTAAGGAATTCTTCTTCTGACATCTTCACGAAACTTGAAAGGAAGTTTTCTCCGTAAACATAGGAGGTAAGGCTTGCATTTTTAAGTTTTTCATTGCCTGCGCCCCAGGAAATGGACTGAGTCCATCCTCTTTTGATTCCGGCATAAGCTGCTTCCGCAAGGCTTTCGCAGCCCTGGAAAGCATTTTTTCCGATTCTGGTCACATAACCGAAAACGTGTACCTTGCCGATAGCCCGGCAGTTTTCAAAAGCAGAATCTCCGATAGTCTCCAGATTTAACGGAAGATACAGCGCTCCCCCCATTGTGGTACATCCGGAGAAAGTATTTGCTTCAATGATAGTAAGCTCGTAAGGAAGCCTGATCATGGTAAGTGCAGAACAGTTCATAAACGCTGCGGCTCCAATGGATGTAACCGTTTCCGGTAATTCGATATTTTTAAGTTTTTTACAGTTCTTAAAGGCATTTGCGCCGATCTTCTTAAGTGCAGAAGAATTGCTGACCTCACTGAGGCTGCTACAGCCCTCAAATGCACTGGCTCCAATGGTATTTACGCTGGAAGGAATGCTTACGGACGTTATCGTCGTATTGTTCTTAAACAGTCCCGCCCCCAGTGCTGTTACTTTTCTTGCAGAGGAAGCTATGCTCAGGCTTGACGGAATACCGACCTTGGAATTCTTTCCATAATATCTTACCAGGGTTATGGTTCCGTTACTGTTCTGTTCATAAGCCCATTCCTTACCGTAAATGGCAAAACCGTTCACCTCCACCGTAATGGTTTTGGTTGTCTTTGGGTAAACATGATGCTTACTCTCTTTTGCGGTGAGCCTGATGGTGATCGTTCCTCTGCCCTTTGCCGTAAGCTTGTCTCCGCCGGTGATCCATGCTTCTCCATTTAATCCGGATGCATTTACGCTGCAGGTAACTGCCGCCTTATCCAGTGCCTTGACTCTTAATGGCTTCGCCAGAAGTTCACCGGAGGTAACATAGGTATTGGCTTTTGTACCTTTTTTCATTCCGTCCGGATTTAAGGTAATGCTCTGTTTTCCCTGAAGAACCGCAAGAGCCTTTTGGGATACTGCCTTGTAATGCTTTGTGGCGCCTACATTTACGGTAATATAAGAATATCCCGTCTTCTGAAATGTCACCTTACTCCCGTTTAGTTTTGCAACGGAAGAATTGCTGCTCTTAAAGGTGATCTTCGGTTTATCTGCCTTGCCTCCGTTGATCTTTGTGGAAATGGTGAACGTTTTTCCTTTATTGCCGGCTCCTTTGATCACATTGGATACCTTCAGTGTACGTGCAGCCTTATTGATCTTGAAATTTTTCTTTACAGATTTTGATCCTGCAAAAGCACCCGATCCCTTAATAGTCACACTTCCGGTTCCCGGCTCTTTGCTTTTGGTCGATGCCTTATAATCCTTACCGGATTTTAAGGTTATACCGTTAAATTTGACCGTTACCTTTGGAAGGGATGCCTTTCCGTTCCAGGTACGGCTTCCAACGGTGATCTTTGCCTTGGTCAGATCTGCTTTTGCCCAGTGTGCGTATAATGTCAAATCCTCGGGCAGAAGTAATAAAGACTTGGAAGTGATCTTCGTGCCGCCTTTTCCTGCTCTGGTATACCATCCCAGGAAATAATATCCCTTATAGACAGGTACCGGAAGGGTTCCGAATGCCTCTCCCTTTTTCAGGAGCTTTGTCTTCTGTTTCTCCGACAGCACTGCTTTTTTCGCATTTTTGTTGAATGTGATCTTAAAGTTTAATTTTTCTGTGGTTCCTACGGAAACAAACTTGAATGAGTGGTCCTTTGCATAGCTTTCTGCATAGGATCCTGTATATCCGTAGATGGCAAAATTTTCTGATACGCCATCAAAAAGCTCATCGCTAAGTTTTGTAACTGCCGAAGGGATCGTAGCATTCTTCAGGGAACTGCACTCCGCAAAAATATTGGAGCCCGTTCCATTTGCAATATTCCGGGAAGGAAATGTGATCTTCTCCAGTGCCGTACATGCTTTAAAGACCTCCGATCCCATATAGCCCAGCGATTCCGGAAGCTGGATTTCCTTCAGCGCACTACATTTCAGAAATGCATCTTTGTCGATCTGTGTTACGTTCTTTGGAATATTCACCTTTGTAAGCCCTGCACAGCCGCTGAAGGCATAGGACTCGATTTCTTTCACTGTATCCGGGATCTCTACGGTTTCAAGACCTTTACAGTTCTCAAAAATGCTGTAGGGAACATTATCGATTCCCTTTGCGAATGTAACCTTTTTTAGATTGGAACAATCTACAAAAGGTCCGGCCTCCCGGTAAGCAGTATCAACACCTGCCGGCACATTGATCTCGGTAAGGCCTGTACAGCCTCCAAAGGCACTTCCTCCAAGAAATTCCAGTCCATCCGGAAATACGATCCTGTCAATATTTTTACAGCCATAGAACGCAGAACCGTTGATGACTTTCAGGGATGCCGGAAGTTCACTTCTGCTCAGCTTCAGATCCGTACAGTTCCAGAATGCATCTGCATCGATAAATTCCAGGTTTTTGGGCAGTGTGATCTCTTTAAGATATCCGCAGTTACAGAATGCCCGATAGCCGATTTTTTTTACGGAATCCGGCAGAACCACTTCCTCCAGCATGAGCATTGACCCCGGTGAATAAAAAATACCTCTCGGGATTTCTTCCATTCCCTGATCAAATGTAACCTTCTTAAGTGTTGTCAGACCTGCAAACGGTCCTCCCCATGCTCTGTTGGCTGCGGTATAATCCTCTGTTTTCATCTGTGGCGGAATATTGATTTCTGTAAGACTGGTTCCGCTGAACGCACTGCCTCTTAAAACCTTCAGTGTGGAAGGCAGCTGGATCTTGCTCAGACTTTCACAGTTATTAAAGGCTCCTGCTTCGATAGACTCAAGCTTTGCGGAAAGATGGACATCTTTCAGATTGACGCAGCTGTTAAACGCATTTTTTTCGATATTTGTCACACTGTCCGGTATATTGATACTGAGAAGTCCGGTACAGCTTAAAAAGAATCCCTTGGGGATCGCGGTAATGCCTTCTCCGAAGGTTACATTCCGCAGTGCGCTGCATCGTGCAAATACGCCTGCATAGGCCGGACTCTCTCCGATGAATCCATCCGCCTTTACAGATGCCGGTATATGAACAGAATTCAGTGCCGTACAGCCCTGAAAAACACCGGCACAGATGGTAACTCCATTATCCGGAAGTGAAATACTGCGAACGGAAGTACAGCCGCTGAAGGCTTCCCTTTCCACTCTCTTCACTGTTGACGGAATGACCACCTCGGTCATGTTAATGCAGTTCGCATAAGCTCCTCCTGCGATCTCCGTAACCGGATAGCCTGCGATACTTGAAGGGATCTTTCCGTCTGTCTGCTGACAGCGATCCTCCCCGGTCTTTTTCCCGTCTTTGTCAAAATGCTGATCATAGACCACTGAAAGGATCGTTACTTCCCCATTGGATACCTTATAGTTAAGTCCGTTCCAGACGCCTGTGGTACCTGCGCCGGCTTCTTCTGTCTGGCCATCCTCAAAAGCAGATTCCTGTTCTCCATCAGCCGGCTCTGGCAGAAGCTCCTGTGTTTCTTCCTCCTCTGTCATTTCCTCTGATGGCTGGATCTCTTCCACTTCACCAGTGTCCGTGTTTTCGTCGGAAAGGATATCTTCCTGTACCTCCTCTTCTCCGGCTTCTTCTGTGTCTGCTTCCGGTTCTTCTTCAATTTCTTCTGTTTCCGGTTTCTCTTCCGTGTACAGAGAGTTTTCTTCACCGGAAGTAAACTCTGCCGCATTTGCCAGCCACGGTGTATACACACTTGTTGCCAGCATTGTCACTGTCAGAAGCAGTGCCAGTTTTCTCTTCATCTTACTCTCCTCCTTTTTCTTTTTCATAAATATTTATGGGAATGGTTTATTCCCGTTCAAAGACGACTTTGCCGCCAAGAACTGTCATATCCACCTTCACCGTTTTGATCTCATCGGGATCAATGGAATAAATATCTTTCTCAAGAACTACAAGATCCGCGTTTTTCCCGGTTTCAATCGTTCCGTTCTCCTTCTCTGTATAGGAAGCGTAAGCTGCATTTTTTGTAAAAAGCTTCACCGCTTCATCCACAGACATTTTTTCGGACGGGATCCATCCTTCCTCATCAGGCTGGCCCTTTATATTTTTGCGGGTAACCGCAAAGTAAATATTTTCCATGGCATCAAAGCTTACCACCGGCGCATCGGAACCGCCACTTGCATGAATCCCCATATCCAGCATGCTCTTCCATGCGTAGATCTTATCCATGCGACGTGCACCCACCGCCGGTTCTACTGTGTTCATATCCAGATCAATAAACACCGGCTGAATATAAGCCAGAAGATCCTGCTCCTTCATTTTCTCCAGAATACGTGGGTTGGTGATCTGGCAATGAACGATACCATGTCTGCCCTTTTTGTTGTCTTTCCGGAAGGGAGACTTCGCAGCAGCCTCAATGACCATATCCATGGCCCGGTCACCGATACAGTGTACTGCCGCCTGCATCTGATGCCGGTCAAAAAAAGCAAACAGATCGTCAAGCTCATCCTGACTGAATGTGATGATCCCGGTATTTCCCGGCGAATCCTCGTAAGGCTCATTCATGGCCGCTGTTCTTGCACCAAGGGAACCATCCTGGATCAGCTTCATCGGTCCGACAGTAAAGTGATCTCCCCTCTGCCCGGTACGATATCCTTCCTCAATAAAAGCCTTCGCATCCTCCGCCCGCTCAAAAAGGCACTGCTCATAATGGCGGATACTCAACTCTCCTCTGGCATCCAATGCCTTGTAGGAGGCCATGATCCGACGCCAGTTTTTTCCCGGAAGTGAGGCAAGATCATCGGACTGTAAACCTGTAAATCCACATTCATTCAGCTTCTTCGCACTGTATTTGATGTAGTCTTCCACTTCTTCCTGGGATGGTGCTTCCAATACGGAAGAATAAAACTGTACTGCATTTTCCTTCAGAAGTCCGGTATCCAGGTCAACCTCCTTCTCAATCTCCGGGAACTCCGGGATTTTTTTCAGAAGCTCCAGACCGCAGCTGTTGCACACAGCCACATGCCCGCAGACACGCACCATAATGATGGGGATTTCCGTTGAGAGCGCATCCAGCTCATCCTTATGCGGATAGCGTGGCTTATCAAAATGCTCCTCATTCCAGCCTCTGCAGTAGAGCCAGGTCAGCTTCTGACCTTTGCTCTCCTCCAGTCTTTTTTTTGCTGCGGCAAGCATTTCCTCAACACTTGTGCAGTCAAACAGTTTTACAGATCTTTCCACAAATGCATAATGCAGCATATGCATATGTGTATCCACAAAACCGGGCAGCATCAGCCTTCCCTTAAGGTCAATCCGTTTTTTGCAGGAAAAAGCTTCCGCTTCTTTATCAGTTCCCACAAAAACGATCCGGCCATTTTCGATTCCCACAGCCTCTGCCACTTTTTCACTGTCATCCAGTGTTCTTATACATCCGTTAAAAAAAATTGTATCCACTGTTTATTTTTCCTCTTTTTCTTTTTTATCCTCGTAGAAAAGTGCCATATCCTTGTCTACCTTTCCGATTCCCATGTAACGCGCCTTGTAATCCTTCAGCAGTTTAAAGAAAGTACCACTTAAGATAAACAATGTGGCAACATTTACAAATGTAGGGAATACGGTTGTAAAGTCTGCAATCACCCACAGCTGCGCCGGTGTTCCGTTTCCGTAAAGAGTAAGCACTGTGACCAGAAGACCCCATAATGGTGTTCCAAGGATAAAAACCTTCTCTGCGATCTTCAGAACCTTCTGATTATTTTTCAGCCAGTGCTTCAGGATCACGCTGTAGTAGGTGAACCATCCGGTTGATGTTGTTAATCCAAAAAGAAAAATACTGATCGCGATCAGTGCTCTCGCAATGGAGCCCATTCCAGACTCAAATGCTGTCAGTGTCAGCTCTGATCCCTGAAGTCCTGAATTCCAGTAGCCGGTGATGATAACAACAAGACCTGTCATGGAGCAGACTACGATGGTGTCTGCAAATACCTCAAATGCTCCCATCAATCCCTGTTTTACAGGATGGTCTGTTTTTGCGGAAGCATGGATCATAGGTGAGGTTCCCCAGCCTGCCTCGTTGCTGTATACAGAACGGGCAAATCCAAGACGCATAGCTGTTGCAACACCGGCTCCCATAAATCCGCCGACTGCTGCCTGTGTTGTAAATGCACCCTTGAAGATCAGTCCAAAGGTTTCCGGCAGCTTGTCAAAATTCACTACCAGTATTGCAAGAGATCCTACAATGTAAAGCATGCACATGATCGGTGTCATATAGGAAGAGATCACACCGACTTTCTTTACACCGCCGATGATGATCAGATAAATCGCTGCCACATACAAAAGTGACGGTACGATGTACGGCAGGTGGAAGGTACTTCCGACAGCCTCTGATACTGTATAATTCTGCAAAGTAATGAACCATGTCATGAAAATACAGCCGCCGAACAGTGCTGCAAAAAGTTTCCAGAAGGGAAGCTTTTTCTCTCCGCCAAGACCCTTCTGCATGTAGTAGGTCGGGCCTCCCTGGTACTCACCGTTTGGCTGTTTCTCTCTGTAGTATACAGCAAGTGTTACCTCTGCCATCTTGATGACCATGGCAAGAAGCGCTGCGATCCAGAGCCAGAATAATGCCCCAGGTCCTCCTGTTGCAATAGCCGTTGCAACACCGGACATATTGGATACACCAACAGTACCTCCGATCGCAATGGAAATAGCCTGGAACGGTGTCAGGCTCTTTCCGTCATCTCCGCCTTCCTGGCGACGTTCTTTACTGAACATGTTTTTCACAATGTAACCAAAATGGCGAAACTGGAAGAAACCGGAACGTACTGTCAGATATACGCCTGTAGCGAGAATCGTGATCAGCAGCGGCAGTCCCCAGAGCCAGTTGGTCAGATTTTCAAATAATTCAAACATCTTTTCCTCTCCTGTCCTTATTATTTTTTGTCTTTTGCATCCACTCGGAAAATCTGTGTACAGAATATAAAAAATCCCCAGAACATGAAGTCAGATACGGATACTCGGTGTTCTCGACATACAGCTCTTCTGCCATATATCTGCGAGCCCCGTTTCTGCCCTCTTTATCCTTCATGCTCTGGGGATCTTACATTTCAGTCCACGAATCTTCCAAACGATCACAGTATATCACAGTTCCGGAGGAATTGCTACTTTTTCCGTTTGAGTTTTGTATTTTTATTCATTTTTCGTGAATATTACTATTTTACCGTATGGATTCCGGATACTCCACCCCTTCCGGCATGGAATCCCATTCGTTAAGGCCAAGGCTCTGCTTGAATTTCGCCTGTTCAAGCGTAAGCTTCGGGAGATCATCCTGCAGATAATCCATCAGCTCACTGATGCCTTCCCTGGTCTTGTTATTTACCATGAAGATCCGTTCACAGCCCATGTTCTCCATCCACTGTCTGACCATGGGAATGTTGGCATGGGGAGAATCCACCTTGGTGATGATCCCGATCAGCGGCCGTAGTAGAAAATTCCTGCTGCCGTCACTAAACAGGTTAAAGGGCTCATTGGCTGCCTGTACAATAGCGATCACATCCGCCTCAAAGGAAAAGCAGGCCAGTCCTACGCTGAAATGCTTGGATTCCGCATATTCTCCCGGTGAATCAATAGTATCTTCATTTGTATTGGTATACTGAGTCTTATGATAATGAAGCTCTTCCCCTTTAAGCGCCTGTGTCAGGGATGTTTTGCCGGCTTCACTTCGACCCATCAGAAAAATTTTTTTCATTTTTTATCCCGTCCTGCCTCAGCTTCTGTGGATCTTACAGACATCGAATTTCAATGTCTCATGGAAAAATCGTACCACTTCCTCCACAGCTGTCATCACTTCCGTAAAACCGCCTGTCAGGATCAGCGTCCCGCAGAAACGATCCATAAATCCTACTTCCACATGAGCTGCCTTCACTGCAACATCTGCCGCAACTACAATCGCCTCCCAGGGTGTGACTCTGACCATACCAATGGCATCTCCCCTGTGGTCCTCGCCTTCATGGACACCGATATGTAACGCAAGATTCTCATAAACAGATTTATCACTTGGCGTAAAAACATGTGCAAAAGAAAGCTCTTTTCCAGGTACCCGCACACGTGTCAGTCGAAGTCTTTTTCCCTTAAGATTCTCATAATCATCATGAAACAGCCGCTCCAGCAGTTCTTCCTTCGTTATCCGTTCTTCCATGATGCACTTCCTTATCTCTTGGTGATCTTGCAGACTACATATCCAAGAGTATCACGGAAATAGTCCACGATCTCTTCCATTGCTGTCTGCACATCGGAAATCTCTCCTGTTATGATCAGTGTTCCTGTAAAACGGTCTGCAAAGCCAAGATATACATTACCGCTCTTCACTGCGATATCGGATGCGATCACAGCAGATTCGGAAGGTGTCATATTCATGATTCCGATCGCAGATGAGCCATAGTCCACCTGTGGATTCAGTCCAAGCTTCTGATATATGATCGGTGCCGGACCACCCATGATATGGGCAAATGTGATCTCCTTACCGGCTACGGTCTCCTGTACGATTCTGATCTGGTCTTTATGTTCATCTGCCATTGATGATTCCTCGCTTTCAAAAATTTCGCAACATAGCATTGTCAAGATCAATGCTATCGTTTTCTCTCTCGATCTAATATTCGATAAGCCGGATTTTGTCCATCCGGCTTACAATTCTCCTACGATAAATTTTACTATCTATACCTCTTAATGTCAATACAATTCTTTGAAAACAAGGCAAAAAACAACGTTCTTAAAAATTAAAATCCACAGAAAACAACACTCATTTTCACATCAGTCTGGAAAACCAGTCAAAATCTGTTTAAAATTCAAACGCCTTCTTAATACTGTCATAATGCAAAAATTTTCCCTCAGCCGCAAACGCTTTGATCTGATCCAGTGTCGCAAACATATATCCGTCTGTCTCTTCTGTCTGAAGTTTCAGATCCTTGTCTTCCACATCCATGACAAACCGGTACACATCTACAAAGTAATTATCTCCTTCCCCAGGGTTCTCTCTTTTATAGGTAAAAAGATATCCGCCTTCTGCCTGGCTGGCATCCAGTCCTGTCTCCTCTTTTACTTCACGGAGTACCGCATCCCTGGATTCTTCACCTGCCTGGGCAGCGCCGCCGGAAACTTCCCACCAGCCTGGAGCCCAGGCTTTTGTCATCACGCGTTTGGTAATGAGAAAAGTTTTGTCCGGTCTTGCCACCACACCTAAGACTGTCAGATGATATTCTCCATCTTTCAGGCACCAGTCGTTGCGCTTCATGGTACGTCCTGTCGGTTTCTTATCTGCATCGTAAATATCCCAGAATTCCATTTTTCTATCTCCTGTCTTTTTTACATTTCACGGTAATATGGTCTTACATTTCCGTCTCCCCGTGTTCTGTATCTTTTTTATTTGTTATGATACCACGCTAAAGTCCTGTATGTAAACCCTGGAATCTGCTACCCTTTTCCAGTTATTTTTTTTCAGCTGCTATCTGCACATTCTGCTCCTTTTATCTCATAAGAAAATCTATAGATTATTTTTATTATATCACTTGTATTATGAATTAGTTTTATAGATATTTTTGTTATATAATTAACACAAACAAACGATTCTATTTAAAATAACCAGGGAGGTTTTTCCAGATGAAGAATGATTATCCGCATATTTTTTCCCCATTAACCGTTAAAAATATGACTATCAAGAACCGTATTGTTATGATGCCGATGGGCACCAACTACGGTGAACAGAACGGCGAAATGAGTTTTCTTCATATCAATTATTATGAGCAGCGTGCAAAGGGTGGCACAGGTCTCATCATCGTAGAGAACGCAAGCATCGATTCCCCGCAGGGCTCCAACGGAACCACACAGCTGCGCATCGACCATGACAACTATCTGCCACGTCTTTTCAAATTCTGTGAAAATATTCATAGATACGGAACAAAGATTGCGATCCAGATCAACCATGCCGGAGCTTCTGCTGTTTCTTCCAGGATCAACATGCAGCCGGTTTCCGCATCTGACGTTCCATCCAAAGAAGGCGGCGAGATCCCGCGTCCTCTTTCCAAAAATGAGATCCTTCACATCGTAAAAAAATACGGTGAGGCTGCAAAACGTGCACAGACAGCTGGCTTTGACGCGGTAGAGATCCATGCAGGACACTCCTATCTGATCAGTCAGTTCCTCTCCCCGATCACAAACAAGCGTACCGATGAGTTCGGCGGATCTGTTGAGAACCGTACCCGTTTCTGCCGTATGGTCATCGATGAGGTAAGGAAACAGGTAGGACCTTTCTTCCCGATCATGCTCCGTCTCAGTGCGGATGAGCTGATGGAAGGCGGAAATACACTGGAGGATACTCTGGAATACCTGGATTATCTTCAGGAAGAGGTTGATATCTTTGATGTTTCCTGCGGACTTAACGGTTCCATCCAGTACCAGATCGATGCAAATTATCTCCCGGACGGATGGCGTTCCTACATGGCAAAGGCCGTAAGAGAAAAATTCAACAAGCCATGTATCTCCATGGGTAATGTCCGTGACCCGAAGGTTGCTGAGCGTATCCTGGCTGACGGTGATGCAGACCTGATCGGTATGGGCCGTGGTCTGATTGCAGACCCTGCATGGGTAAACAAGGTTGCCACAGGTCATGAGTGTGACCTCCGCAAATGTATCTCCTGTAACGTTGGCTGTGCCGGAAACCGTATCGGTGTAAACCGTCCGATCCGCTGTACTGTAAACCCATCTGTTCTTGAGGGCGATGTATATAAGAAAAAACATGTAAATAAAAACTGCAACGTGGTCGTTATCGGCGGTGGCACTGCCGGACTGGAAGCTGCCTGTACAGCCGCAGAGGTTGGATGCAATACCTTCCTTCTGGAAAAAAGCAATGAGCTTGGCGGACTTGCATCTCTGATCTCAAAGATCCCTGCAAAGAACCGTCTTGCTGATTTCCCGCACTATCTCATGCATCGTGCTGAACAGCTTGATAATCTTTACATCTTCAAAAACACAGAAGGAACACCGGAAAACATCCGCAAGTTCCATCCGAATATCATCGTAAGCTCCACCGGCTCCGCTCCGCTTCTGCCTCCGATCGCAGGACTGAAGGATCGTATTGACAACGAGAAACATAATATTTATTCTATTCTTGGTATGATCAGCCACATTAATGATTTTCCGAAGGATCTGGAAGGCAAAAAGGTTGTTGTTGTAGGCGGCGGTGCTGTAGGTCTTGATGTTGTGGAATTCTTTGCTGACAGAAACGCAGACATCTCTATCGTTGAGATGATGGATCAGATCGGACGTGATCTTGACCCGGTAAGCAAAAATGACACAAAGACCATGATGAAAAAACACAATGTACATCAGCTTACAAAAACTGCTCTCCTTGAGGTTAAGGATTCTTCCTTCCTTGTCAGGGGCGACGGTGAGCCTTATGAGCTTCCATTTGAGTACGGCTTCGTATGTCTCGGAATGAGAGCTCAGGGACAGCTTTACCAGAACCTCACAGAGGAATTTTCTTCTGAGGATGTTGAGATCATGAACATCGGCGACAGCCAGAGAGCAAGACGAATCATTGACGGTACCCAGGAAGGACGCAATATCCTTACCATTCTTGAGCAGAAAGGATACCTTTAATATTTTTCCGCTATACCCTTTCCGGGAACACTTCAATCCTTCTACCGGAAAGTGTATATAGATCTGTTACAGTTCACTCGGTGATCCGTAACATAGATTTTCCACGTCTTCCTCCCCCGCAGCCGTCCGGAGAATGTCCGCAACTTCTTCAGATCTATGTGGTGGGAGGTTTAAAAAAGACAAATCTTCATCCAGATTTTACCAATGAGAGGAGTTATTACCATGTCAGAAAGAATCACAGGACATACCGAGCTGATTGGTCTTATGGCATATCCGATCCGCCACTCCAGCTCTCCTGCCATGCAGAATGAAGCTTTTGCAAAGCTTGGCTATGATTATGCATATCTTGCATTTGAGGTTGGTGCAGACGAGATCGAGGATGCTGTAAATGCCATCCGTACTCTGAAAATGAGAGGTTCCAACGTTTCCATGCCGAACAAAACGCTGGTAGGCCAGTACCTTGACGAGCTTTCACCGGCAGCAGAAATGTGCGGCGCTGTAAACACCATCGTTAATGATCATGGTCATCTTACAGGCCATATCACAGACGGTATCGGATTTATGGCAGCACTGAAAGACAATAACATCGACGCTATCGGAAAGAAAATGACCATCGTAGGTGCAGGTGGTGCCGCAACTGCTATCGAGATCCAGGCAGCACTTGACGGTGTAGGCGAGATCGTGATCTTCAACCGCAAAGATGAATTCTGGGGCCGTGCAGTATCTACGGTAGAAAAGATCAACACCAGAACTTCAAGCCATGCTGTTCTCTATGATCTGGCAGATCTTGACCAGCTGAAAAAAGAAATGGCTGACAGTTATATTTTCGTAAATGCGACAGGTGTTGGAATGAAACCACTGGAAGGTCAGTCCGTTGTTCCGGACAAGTCTTACTTCCGCCCGGAGCTTATCGTTGTTGACGTGCCTTACTCCCCTCTTGAAACTGCTATGCGTTCTATGGCAAAGGAAGTTGGCTGCAAGACAATGAACGGCCTTGGCATGATGCTTTTCCAGGGCTCCGCTGCATTTGAACTGTGGACCGGCGAACCGATGCCGATCGAACATATGAAAGAGATTCTTAACATCAGATACGACGACTAAACTGCTATCTGTTCCTGTCGTATCAGAAAGGACCATTATGAAAACAGTTCAGGTAAGAAATATCACACTCGGAGAGGGAAGACCGAAGATCTGTGTCCCGATCGTGGGACAGACAAAGGATGATATCCTCCTTGAGGCAGGGACCTTCGCAAGGATCCCCGTAGACGTTGTGGAATGGCGTGTTGACTGGTTTGAGGACGTTTTTGACACAGACAAGGTTCTGGATGTGGCAAAAGATCTCCAGACCGTTTTAAAGGACACTCCGATCCTCTTCACCTTCCGTACTGCAAAAGAAGGCGGAGAAAAAGCGATCTCCAACGAAGCTTACAAAGCACTCAACATGGCTGTCGCAAAAAGCGGCTATGTAGATCTCATTGATGTAGAAGCCTTCACAGGTGAGGAGATCGTAAAAAGCATGATCCAGGAAGCACACAGCTATGGCGTAAAGGTCATCGCTTCCAACCATGATTTTGACGCAACTCCTGAGAAGGATGAGATCGTGCGCCGTCTTCGCATGATGCAGGACTATGGCGCAGATATCCCGAAAATGGCTGTTATGCCAAGAAACAAACAGGACGTGCTTACACTCTTAAGTGCCACGCTGGAAATGTCCGAGCAGTTCGCCGACCGCCCGATCATTACCATGTCCATGGCAGGTACAGGTGTTGTCAGCCGTCTCGCCGGCGAAACCTTCGGTTCCGCCCTTACCTTCGGTGCAGCTACCAAAGCTTCCGCACCGGGACAGATCAATGTCAACGAGCTTGCACAGGTTCTTGACATTATCCACAAAAGCCTGTGATCCTGTAACCTCCCATAAAAAGGATCTACGGTAGATTTTTGTAACAGAACGCGAATTATAAACCAGTTTTTAAACCCAATTGATGTAACAAATTTTTGCAATTTTAATCCCATAATAGCAAATCTATTAAAATAATAATTAAAAACAACAAATCTCATGACAAAAAAAGAAGTGTGCTGACCCATCCAGCACACTTCTTCTTTTTCTGTTTTTTATATCTTTGTTATTCCTCTGATCAATTTTTATCCTCGATGGCATTCTCCTCTTTCTTTCTGGGGTCCCAGTTTGAAAGGAAGATATTCAGACCGAAGCCTACAGCCAGGGCCCATGCGGATGCCCATGCAGTTCCCTGGGTTGCAAGCACAGCTGCCATAACACCTGCGATCATCTTGTCACGGTCTGTTCTGCAGTAATCCATACCGATCCTTGCACAGACAAAGGCCTGGAACATCAGAGTAATGGAGGAACCGACTCCGAAGATCGGACGGAAGAAGCTTACAACCGGAATGATCAGCACACTTAAAAACGTTGCAATACGGAAGGATGCCATACCGCCGATCAGAGACTTCATAGCTTTCTTTCCCTCCTTGTAACGGATGGAAACAGATACTGTCATTCCAACCCATAACGGACCGGAAAGCGGCGGGAATGGGGCAATGACGGAAAGGATCAGGTTCCTGATGCCGCTGACCAGGTTGGAACGGCTGGAATTGAAATCAATGTACTCATCATCTCTGGACTGGCGTGCCTCTGTAACCAGTGTCTCTGTGGTAACAAAATCACCAAATGCGATAACATAACATACAAGTGCCAGAGGAAGCGCTTTGACAAACATGGAGACCGGCGGGATTCCCACACCAAAGATACTTACCTGTGAGATGATCTCTTTGAACTGCGGGATCTTGATAAAGGTTCCCAGCTCCAAACCAGGCGCATCCAGTTCTCCTACAAGAAGACCTACCACCATGGCGATCAGATACGGGAAAAGGTTTCCATACCTGGCAACAAGATCCAGGAATTTGTTGTTCTTTCTCTTCTCCTGATATTTATCTGAAAAGCTGATCAGGATCAGAAGGCCTACACCGGCAACGATCGCCAGCGGATACTTATGCATGTTGCCGCCCTCTCCCAGCTGTCCTGCCATAACCGTCACCGGCGCAGCAAGAAGGATACCACCCTTAACAGAATTTGGTACTGCATGGACAAATTTATCCGCAAGCTTGGTGATGCCCATAAATATGAACACGAGACCAACCAGCATCTGCAGGGCGATCATTGCCTGGATACGTTCTTTTCCCATAGGGAAGCCTTCCAGGAATACGATCGTCAGCGGAAGGGTCGGTGTGATCCATCCCGGTACAACCGGATCACCAAGTAAGCTGTGTAGCATATACAGCATGGTCTCTATGATCACACAGCTCCATGCCAGCTCATAAGGCAATCCCAGATATTGTTCCAGATAAGGAACCGCCGCCAGTGCCGTAACCCCGAGGATCAGGCCCTGGATAAACTCTACGGACTCAATTTTATAGTGAATAAACGGAAAACGAATCTGAAATGGCCCAAACGGAATGTAGGGCAGTTCGTGTTCTCTTCGCTGTCTTGCTGCACGTGCCATAACGATTCTCCTTTGTCGTTTTTTTTGATAATACATATATAGTATCTTTTATTTTATAAGTTTGTTAATTAACAAACATTTTCAAAAACGGTAAAGTCCAATCCGGGAATCGTTCCCGAATTGGAACTTTGTTTTGCACAGATTCAGTCATCTTTGTCTGTATCCATACAATGATTCACTTTTTTTACTGTAGTCAAACGGATATTCACCCCAAGGGATTTCCTTGATTCAGTCAAGCCTCTTTTCCACGGTTCATCTTAACGAACAGTGCAAGAAGGATTCCTATGAATGTCACTGCCATATTGAGAAGCAGGATCATTCTCGGAGCACTGGTTCCGGCAGTCTTTGTAATGTAGCCGGCCAATGTCAGAATGGTGTAGTTCGCAACGCTGGATGCGATCATGACCATGGATGTTGCAGTTCCCTTGTTTTCCGGGAAGAACTCCGCAGTTGTGGAAACAGCCAGCTGAAGCACACCGCCTGCGCCTGCAAAACCGATCACAAATCCACCGATAAGACAGATTGTCGGATTCTGGATAAAGTAGCAAAGTCCCAGCATGATGAAAGAGATCAGCGGATAAATGATCAGGATATTGATCTCCTTCAGTCCTTTTTTGATAAATACAGAGGAACACAGGATTGCTGCAAAGGTTCCTACTGCATAGAATGACTGGATCTTGGAAGGATCACTTAAGTTATAAAGCTTTCCGAGCTCCTGGTTACAGTTCAGCCACAGCATGAATGTAGAAGAGCTTGTAAATCCGATGAGGATTGCTGCAAGAGCTGCAGGAGTGATCTTTAATTTTGCTTTTTCTTTCTTTACTGTACCTGCTGTATTTCTCTCCGGGAATGGCAGGAACAGGATCAGGATTCCATCGATAAAGATCGCAGCACCTGCAACAATAAAGATGGTTCTGTAGGACATATTCGCCGCTACTACAAATCCGATGAGGAATGGAAGCAGAAACTGGCTGATACACATGGAGAATTTTGTAAACAGGTTCGCTACAGAAGGATTGTTTACATAAATCTCCATACATGTTGGGCTTACGCAGGTGTCCAGGAAGGAGTTTGCGATACCGCCTACAATGGCAAAGGCGTAGGCAACTCCCATAGACGGAGCAAATGCGATTCCCATAAAGTATGCTGCATAACAGATCACGCCGATGATTCCGCTTAATCTGCGTCCGAATTTGTCGGACAGGGGACCGGAAAACGGAAGAGAGATCAGTCTTCCAAGTCCAAGTGCGGCAATTACAGATACTACCATGCTGACATCCATAGTTCCATCACTTAAAGCCTTTGCTCCCCAGTGAGCAGCAAGCTCCGGCTTGTACTGACCCATGATGGAAGCTCCGATTCCATGGATGAAATATGTAAAATACAGCGCGATAGAAGTAATCACTAAATTTTTCTTACCTGTCTGGCTCATTTTTCTTATTTCCCTTCGTTCTCAGCCTGAAATTTCTGGTACTCATCTGTCGGCATCTCAAGACCTGTGTAAAGCTTGTAAGATGCTGCACCCTGCCACAGAAGCATTCCTTTTCCGCCTACCGCAAGCTTCACGCCTGCTTCTTTTGCTTCTTTTACCATCTTTGTCTCGGCCGGATTGTATACGCAGTCAGCAACAACAAGCTCCTTATGGAACATGGATTTATCAACCAGTGTGATGTCATCATGTGGTTTCATTCCTGCAAGTGTTCCGTTCGCGAGGATATCTGCGTTTGCGATCTCTTCTCTCAGTTTGTCCTGGTCGTCAAGGCAATATACGCTTACTTTGCAGTCCGGTACTTCTTTTGCAAGCTTCTCAGCAGTTCCTTTTGCTCTGTCAAGGAATGGATCGTCAGGATTGAAGATCGCGATGGATGCAGCTCCGTCAAGGGCACACTGTACAGTAAGGGCTGTAGCTGCACCGCCTGCTCCGAGGACTACCATCTTTTTACCCTTTACATCAACACCGTGCTCTTTCAGATTGCGGACAAATCCGATACCGTCTGTGATATGTCCAACAAGTTTTCCATCCTCATTTACGATGGTGTTTACAGCGCCGATGATCTTTGCTGCCGGTGAAAGCTCGTCTACACACTGAGCTACTTTGTTCTTGCAAGGCATGGTTACATTGCAGCCTCTCATTTTGAACAGACGCATTGCATCAAGAGCTGCCGGAACCTGATCCTCTTTGATATCAAATGCCATGTAAGCATAATCCAGGTTATGGTACTGGAAGCTGAAGTTGTACATAGCCGGGGATCCGGAATGTCCTACAGGGCTTCCGATCAGTGCAAGTAAACCAGTTGTTCCTTTAATTCTCTGTTCCATTTCTTTTTACCTCCTGCATTTTCCCCTGACAGACACCGGATTATTTTTCTCCGATGTCTGTCGGGCCATCTTTTTAATCTTTATACTGTCCGGTTTATCGGATAGTTATTTTCTTTTGTATCAATACGATCAGCGACTGGCAGATCAGATCCTGGAAGCTACCTCATAAGCCTCTTTTGTTGCATCCAGTGCACGTCTTGCACGGATAGCATCTCCGATCACATGTGTCTCAGGTACAAGGTCTTTGATCTTCTCTTCCAGAGGATTGTAGTTGCGGAATCCCATGGAAAGGATCACAGAATCATATCCTCTTGACTCGTGACGTACTCCGTCAGCGGTCTCATATTCTACACCGTCTTCATAGAATTTGCATACCTTTGCTCCGGTGATCTCCTTGATTCCGTAGTCCTCGAAATCCTTCATCAGATATACTCTGTGCTCGTGGATCACGTCTGCACCTACGGTATCACGGAACTCGATAACAGTTACATCATGCTCCTGCTCGCCTAAAAATGCAGCTGTCTCGCATCCAACCATTCCACCGCCGACAACGAGAACCTTTTTGCCTGCTGCTCTCTTGCCATCCAGAAGGTCAGAGCCGTGGATGATAGCCGGATTGTCGATTCCCTCGATCGGAAGGATCAGAGTCTTGGAACCGGTGGCAATGATCACGCTGTCCGGCTTCTCTTCTTTGATAAGCTCCGGAGTTACCTCACAGTTCATCACGATCTTAACGCCATCCTTCTGACAGCGATGGATGTAGCTGCGGATCATGTTTGTGATGTCACCTTTTCCCGGCGGATATGCAGCAAGTCTCATGTTTCCGCCGAGAACATCTCCTGCCTCATAAAGCGTTACCTCATGTCCTCTCTCTTTTGCGATAAATGCAGCGGAAAGTCCTGCAACACCGCCACCGATAACCATAACCTTCTTCGGCTCCTCCGCTTTCTCAAGCGGCTCTGCCTCATGACCCAGGAACGGGTTTGTCAGACAGCATACCGGATTTCCTGCATACATGTTTGCAACACAGCCCTGAAGACAGGCGATACAAGGAGTCATATCCTCAAGACGCTCTTCCTGTGCTTTCTTCGGCATAGCCGGATCTGCAAGGCTCTGACGTCCGAATGCTACAAGGTCTGCTCTTCCTTCTTTTACCATCAGTTCTGCGAACTGTGGCTCTGTATAACGTCCAACTGTGATCACCGGGATATTTACCGCACGTTTGATTTCCTCAACCTCTGCTGCAGAGAATCCACCGTGGATAACAGTCGGTGCCCACATAAACTCATCCTTGATATGAACGGCACGGGATACATGGAGTCCGTCCAGTCCGCAGCTTTCCAGATATGCTGCGATTGCTGCACTGTCGTGGACATCAAGTCCTCCCGGAACCTCATCTGCACAGTTGATTCTTGCAAGAACTGCAATTTTTCCCTGTGTTGCTTTTTTAACTTCCTCGATGATCAGACGGGAGAAACGCATACGGTTCTCAAAACATCCGCCAAACTCATCCACTCTCTTGTTTGTTCTCGGAGAAAGGAAGGTACTTACCAGATAACCGTGTGCCATATGGATCTCAACAGCATCTGCTCCTGCTTCCATTGCTCTTCTTGCTGCCTCACCGTAGCCTTTGATCAGCTCATAAACTTCCTCAGTTGTAAGCTGCTTCGGAATATCACGGCCGCACACTGACGGGATACTGGTTGCTGCTGTGATCGGTGCTCCTGCGTTCTTTGCATTTCCTTCCGGACCTGCGTTCTGAAGCTGGATGGACACCTTTGCTCCTTCTGCATGACATCCGTCGATAACCTTGCGGAAGCTCTCGATCGTAGAGTCGTCATAAAGACATGGTTTACGCGGGCCGCCCTTTGCGCCCTTGTGAACTACAGTAGCCTCGATGGTGATCAGACCAAATCCACCTTTTGCTCTTTCTCTGTAATATGCAGCGGACTGCTCACTCATTGTTCCGTCTGTGTTTGCAAAGTTATTTCCCATTGGCGGAACAACAAAACGATTCTTTACTGTCATAGGACCGATCTCGATCGGCTGAAACATCGCATTGAATTTCATATGCGTTCTCCTTTCCTTTGAAACAATCTTTTTGTTTCTTTCATGGTAACGCCCTGTCACCGGTATGACGTCGGAAACAGGGGCCCGTCTGAAATATTCGTTTCTTATATTAATTACAGTACTTCCGGCCAAGCCTCTTCCAGTACCTTCTTTGTGTTCTCATATGTATGTTTTGCAGCATACTCGATACCCTTTTCAAGGTTTGCATCGCTGATAACCTCTACGCCGATGGCATTTGGTCTGATGCCTTTTTCTTTGATCATTTTTACGAACGGTACTGTTGTTCCGATTCCTGTTCCAGGAGCAAGACGGTCATGCATGGACTCATCTCTTAAGATCGTTGTTGCATATGGTCTTTCCCATACATCGTTGATCTGGATGGATACGATCTTGTCTGCCGGGATTCCCTCAAGTACGGAAAGCTCGATCGGCTGGTTTGCTCTTACCCAGTGCCATGTATCAAGGATCAGTTTCGCATTCTCGCAGTCAGCAGCTTTTACAACAGCCCAGCCCTTTTTCACATCTGGGATTCCGCTGTATGGCATTGGCTCAACACCGATGATGTATTTGCCTGCTCTGTGGCAAAGCTCACGAAGCTTCTGTGCTGTGTACTCTACGGAATAGTTCTCCATCAGTCCGCAATTGATCTGTTTTACGTTAAATAATTCACACATATGGAAGCAGAGCTGTTCTTTGTATTTCTGCTCATAGGAACGATGCTCCTCTGCCCACTGCACGATGTACTCAACCTCTGTTACCTTCATGTCATATTTATCCAGGATCGCCAGGATATCCTCGTCGAAAAGTCCCTCATTCAGGGCATCTACGTAGGTTTCTGCTCTCAGGCCGATTCCCTCATAGCCAGCCTCTTTGGCAGCTTTTACACGGTCCTCAAATTTGCACTGATCTCCCAGTGTCCAGGAACTGATTGTGATTGGAAATTCTTTTGACATGATAATTCCTCCTGAAAATTTTAATAATTTTATTTGTTTTTTTTAAATTATTTTGTATCTTTTTTCTATAAGCATTATATAACTTTGTTAAATACAAAACAAATTGATTGTACCAGGAGAATCCATAGATTTTATCAATATATCATGTTATACTATATAAAACATATTCAGCCGTATTGCCGCCGTCACTGCATACGGCCCGGCAAATCTCTTATGTCTGTCAGACTTACCGGGGATCTGTCCGAAGTAAAACATTCAGATAAACTTACGAAAGGAGTATTGAAAAATGAATCTGTATCATCTTCGCTATTTCGTGACACTGGCTCATCTGGAACATTATACAAAAGCTGCGGATGTTCTGGCCATCACACAGCCCAGCCTAAGTCACGCGATCTCTTCTCTGGAGGAAGAGCTTGGAGTGAAATTATTTGAAAAAAACGGACGGAATGTTTCTCTCACCAAATATGGCAAGTCTTTTCTGGAGGATGTGGAACAAACCCTGAACCGGCTGGATTCCTCCGTAAACGGTCTCCAGCTTGCAGGAAAGGGAGAAGGACAGATCGATGTGGCTTTTCTCAGAACTCTGGGTGTTGACTTTATGCCAAAGATCATCCGCAGTTTTCTTAATGCCAATACGGGAAAACAGATCCATTTCAATCTGTTCTGTGATAAGGTGCTTACCGGCGATATCCTCACCGGACTGAAAGAGAAGAAATACGATATCGGCTTCTGTTCCAAATTTGACGACGAACCACTGATCGAATTTATTCCGGTTGCCAAGCAGGATCTGGTCGTCATCGTTCCGCCGGAACATCCTCTTGCTGAGAAATCCGAGATCCATCTGGAGGAAACACTTCCATACAAGCAGATCATCTTCAAGAAGAGAAGCGGTCTCCGCCAGATCATTGACCAGTTATTTAAGAGCATCGGTCAGTACCCGGATGTGGCTTTTGAGATCGATGAGGATCAGGTTGCCGCAGGATTTGTTGCCAATGATTTCGGCATCTGCATTGCACCGGATATCCCGATCCTTCACTCTCTGAACCTTAAGATCCTGCCCCTTGTCTCTCCAAGCTGGCAGCGGAATTTCTACATGGCCATGCTGAAGGATGTATACCATCCGCCGGTCGTGGAAGCCTTTAAAAAATTTGTGATCGAGGAAACCTCGAGGGAGATTTTTTATAAGACCAATTAAACGATCTGTTCATCTGCAAATATATGGTCCGGATCTTTTATATCATAAAGGACAGCTGCCCGATCTCCGTTCTGTTTCTGTACGGTTTATCGGACAGCTGTCCTTTTTATATGTAAAAC
>OLRH01000244.1_pt1 | contig 25457 bp, 24 predicted proteins | sample 1672321 | NCBI WGS metagenome assembly OLRH01 (sample SAMEA3136671, study PRJEB25190) | human gut metagenome | reverse complement strand
CTCCTTCTGCCAGTCGGTGTTCTCCTTGCCGAGGGCTTTCGGCTCATCTCAACGCCGTCCTCATTCAGAAATACGGCAATATCTCCAAATCTCGGGAAGTCCTTCTCGACAGCCAGAATATCCCCTTTCATATAGATGGGATGCAGCATGTTGGTTGTAAGGCGAAGACAGTAGTCTGCCGAAGGAAAATAATCCCGGGGTATATCTATAAATTCGGTCGCATGAGTTGAATAGTCTGTGTTGGATGCGAGGGTGTGTGTGGATGATATACATGGTATCTTGCGTGTTCCGGGTTCCGCGGAATCAGCGGGAAGTCTACACTGCATGTGATCTTCTGAATCCGCCATGAGCATGACCATTTTCTTGCCATGAATATTGAGTGTCCTGAATTTCCTGAGAAGGTAGAGTTCTTCCGGAGTAAGACTTTGGCGATGGAGAAATCCGTCCATAGTGCAGCCCAGCGCATCTGCAATGGAGATCATGAGCTGGATCCCGGGACTTTTGGTCTTGCCGCTTCTTATAGCTTTTATCGTGTCTTCTGATATCCCGGTCATATCTGCCAGCTGGCTGATAGTCACACCCTTTTCAGCCATTACATCCTTCAGTCTATATCCTATATCGTAATAATCTCCCATATAAATCTACCCCTTAATAAAAAACAAATAAAAATTGTCTGCAAAATTACATATAAATATGCATAATATGCAAACAGATATATTTATTATATATAGAAGAAAGTCAAATGTCCATAACAAAGTGTAACAATATACACTTTTGGGTGAAACTATGGTGCGCAGTGGTGTATAAACATCTCTTCCATTTGTTTTTCAAATAGGTATAATAGAAGTATCTGTTACATCGAGAGATGACAAGGGGGTCATTTTCTACAAACAATAATCTGTCACAATGGGGGTGGCGGATTTCGGCAGAGGGAACAAGGCTATCACATACCGAGCGTTGGGCGTCGATATGAAGATAGCCTTTTTTCGTGGGCTGGGGACGGCTGTCACTTTTGATTGGACAGTAATTCTGTGAGTGTTATCACGCTCTGCGTCCTTAGTTTCGCTGTCTCTACTTGTATACGGCGCCGCCCGCGATAAGGGCGTTTGCGGCTTCCACCTCGGCAAGAAGCACCGAAGATCGGTCGTATTCGCTACCGACACCCACATATTATGATTTTATCTATAATCAGTCTGTTTTTGCGTAAAAGGGATAAAATTATATATTTTTATGTGATATTGGGGGGCTGGGATACAAAAATCAGGATATTATCCCAGGGGGTGTTTGGGGTTGGGTATAGGGAAAATATTGTAGTAAATAAAGCTGAATTCTGAGTGAAATAGAAAAACGGTGCGTTAAAAAACACAGTTGCGTATAGATTTAATGCTGTTGCTTAGAGTGGTTTGAATGAAATTGACAGAAGTTTGCTGATTATAAACTAAACGTTAAAATTATTAAAAAAGTATAAACTGGCGATACGCTAGGTTTTATGCGGGTTTCTTTGGAAAACTGTGACAGATTTAAGTTTTTGTTGTGAAAAACAATACAAATATAAAAAATGATTAAAATTTGACTATAAGGGCAAATAAATGACTTTAAATTTGTTTTGAATGGTGCTAAAATACGCAAGCAAGGAGCGAGAGAGCTCGTAAATAAAAAAATAGGGGATTATGACCGTATGAATGTAGTATTTTTTGATGTAGACGGTGTACTGAATTCAGAAAAATTCCTGTGTGATAAACAAGGGGAGTTTATAAATCCAAAGAATGTGGCGAATCTTAAAATGATAGTTGATGCCACACAGGCTAAGCTGGTTATGACCAGTGACTGGAGAAAACAGGTGATTGATAAGGAAGTCAGTAAAGCACATGTAAGAGAACTGATAGGCAGACTTGCTGATGCTGGATTGGAAGTTTATGGGGCAACTCCTTCAGGGGATGAACTTAGAAATAAGTATGAAACTTATACCAGAGCATGTGCGGTTAAGGAGTATGTGACCGCCAATTCCGTGGAAGGATATGTCATATTGGATGACATGGATATGGACTGGGAGACTTATGGTCTTGATTCTCATTGGATCAATACGGAGAATGTACTTGTGGGGTTGACTGAGGCAGATGCCAGGAATGCTGTTTCCATAATAAATGGATAATGGCATCATGACATATAATAAACAGTGCGAAAGGAAGTGATGTCTTACGGATCTGGCAGAAGAGTTATCCAATGAACTCCAATGCAAAACAGTATTTACAATACCAATATTTGGTGGGATACCAGTAACAGAATCCGTGGTGGTAACATGGATCATTATGGCGGTACTAGTGTTGTTATCTATCATACTTGTAAGGAATCTCAAGGTCGAGAATCCCGGCAAGAAACAGCTTGTGCTGGAGACCATAATAACGACTTTTAACAATCTGTTCAAAGGTGTTATCGGAGAGGCTGGAATGAAGTATGTTCCATATCTGATAACGGTTATTCTGTACATTGGTATGGCCAACATCATGGGTGTGTTTGGTTTTAAACCACCGACAAAGGATCTGAATGTGACAGCCTCGCTTGCCATCATGAGTATAGTGCTCGTGCAGGTGGCAGGAATAAGAGGAAAGGGAACAAAGGGCTGGGTCAAGAGCTTTGCAGAGCCGGTAGCAATAGTTGCACCGCTCAATGTACTTGAGCTTGTCATCAAGCCGCTGTCGCTGTGTATGCGACTTTTCGGTAATGTTCTCGGAGCATTCGTCATCATGAAACTGATAGAGGCAGTGGTTCCACTCGTTGTCCCTATCCCACTCAGCCTGTATTTTGATTTCTTTGATGGATTCTTGCAGGCATTTGTATTTACTTTCCTGAATACGCTTTACATGCAGGAAGCGATGGAGTAAAGATTATTTGAAATTTAAAATGAAAATAAGAAGGAGAAAATGATATGAACGGATTATTAGCAATTGGAGCAGGTATAGCAGCATTAGTAGGACTTGGAGCAGGACTTGGAATCGGTCTTGCAACATCGAAGGCAGTTGAGGCTGTAGCAAGACAGCCGGAGGCAGACGGAAAGATCACAAAGCTTCTTATCATCGGTTGTGCCCTTGCAGAGGCAACAGCTATCTACGGTTTCGTTATTGGACTTCTTGCAATCATTCTTCTTAAATAATAGGATTTTAGGGCGGATATCTAGAGAATATATAGTGAATATCTAATAGAAATCCGTAGTTGTGGAAGAGATGCAGATTCATCTGTATATGCAGATAATAGAAACAGAAAGATAGGAGTGGCTATATGATTGATATAGAATTTTCTACAATAGCATTCACCATTATCAACTTAATAGTTCTGTTTCTTCTTTTGAAGAAGTTCTTGATAGGACCGATCAACGATGTCATCAAGAAGAGAGAAGAGATGATTGCTGGCTCCATATCAGATGCCAACAATCAGAAGGCTGAAGCAATGAAACTCAAGGCTCAGTATGAGGATACCCTTGCAGGGGTTGATGCTGAGTGCAGGGATCTCAGAGAGAAATCCCGTGTGGAGGCCCAGAATGAGTACAGCCGTATCATAGATCAGGCTGATGCAAAGTCAGTCAAGATGATAAAGGATGCGGAGAAGACCATAGAGATCAAGCAGAACAAGGCACTTGCTGATATGCAGTCGCAGATCGCAGAGCTTGCAATGGCAGCAGCCGGTAAGATCGTGGGCGGTGAAGGTGATGCGGCATCAGCAGGTTCAGCCATGTATGACGAGTTTTTGAATGAAGTAGGTGATTCAGGTGACACAGAAGGCAATTAATTATGGAATTGTCCTCTATCAGCTTGGAATCAGTCAGGACATGGTGGAGGAGATAAAGGCGCTTGTGGATGGCAGTCCGGAGCTGGTATATGCACTGGCAGATCCGGTGGTCAGCCATGCAGACAAGCGCAAGGTCGTTGACAGGGTATTTGACAGATTTGGCAATAAGGATCTGGTAAATTTCATGAAGACCCTGTGTGACAACGATGGATTTGACATGATACATGACATATTTGACGAGTATGAGAAGTATGCCAGAGAGCAGCAGGATATCCTTTCGGCAACTCTCTATTATGTCACACCGCCAACTGATAAGCAGAGGGCTGGTATCGAGAACTTCCTTATGAAAGAGTACGGAAGCAAGGCGGTACAGCTTTCCATGGTGGAGAAAAAAGAATTGATAGGTGGATTTGTCATAAGAACGGGAGACCGCGAGTACGACAGAAGCATTCTGGGCAGGTACAAATCCCTTAGACAGAAACTGGTTATGAGGTGATAAATTGAGTTCAATTAGTTCAGAGGATATTATTTCTATACTCAAAGAAGAGATAGAGAATTATGATTTTGACTCCAGGGACAAAGAAGTCGGTAAGGTCATCTATGTGGGTGATGGAATAGTAACCGTATACGGTATAGACAATGCCATGTACGGCGAGATCGTTGTCTTTGAGAATGGTGTCAAAGGTATGGTTCAGGATATCAGAAGAACAGAGATAGGATGTATTCTGTTCGGTCGTGATACAGGAATCAAAGAAGGAACAAAGGTCAGCAGAACAGGTAAGCGTGCAGGAATCCCTGTAGGCGATGCATTTATCGGACGTATAGTTGATGCCCTTGGAGCACCTATAGATGGAAAGGGCAGCATAGAGTCAACGGATTATCGTCCAATAGAGAATCCGGCTCCAAGCATAGTTGATCGTAAGTCGGTCAACCAACCGCTTCAGACAGGAATCCTCTCAATAGATGCCATGTTCCCTATAGGTAGAGGACAGAGAGAGCTGATCATAGGAGACAGACAGACAGGTAAGACATCCATAGCGATAGATACCATTCTGAATCAGAAGGGCAAGGATGTCATCTGTGTATATGTGGCTATAGGCCAGAAGGCTTCAACCATAGCAAAGGTTGTAAACAACCTGAACAAATACGATGCGATGGACTACACGATTGTTGTTGCATCTACAGCAAGTGATTCAGCACCACTTCAGTATATTGCGCCTTATTCAGGTACAGCTATCGCTGAGTACTTTATGCATAAGGGCAAGGATGTGCTGATCGTGTACGATGATCTGTCCAAGCACGCTGTTGCTTACAGAACATTGTCCTTGCTCCTCGGACGTTCACCAGGACGTGAGGCATACCCTGGAGATGTTTTCTATCTCCATTCAAGACTTCTTGAGAGATCAAGCAAGCTTAAGGATGAGCTGGGCGGAGGTTCCATAACAGCCCTTCCTATTATCGAGACACAGGCAGGCGATGTATCTGCTTATATACCTACAAATGTTATATCTATCACAGATGGACAGATATTCCTCGAGAGCGATCTGTTTTTCTCAGGTATGAGACCTGCTGTCAATGTCGGTCTGTCGGTATCACGAGTTGGTGGTGCAGCGCAGACAAAGGCGATGAAGAAGGCCGCAGGAAGTATACGTATCGATCTGGCGCAGTACAGAGAGATGGAGGTGTTCACACAGTTCAGTTCAGATCTGGACGAGAACACTAAGGAACAGCTGCAGTACGGCAAGGGACTTATGGAGCTTTTAAAGCAGCCGCTGTGTAATCCGCTGTCCATGGCGGAGGAGGTTATCATCCTCGTTGCGGCTACCAATAAAGTATTCCTTCCTGTCGATGTATCGGAGGTCAAGAAGAAGAAAATCGAGATGCTCGAATACTTCCATAGTGCCCACAAGGATATCGTGGATGAGATCGAGGAAAAGCAGCAGCTCACTGATGAACTGAAAGAAAAAATCGTTGCAGCTGCTAAGGAGTTTATCGCGAGATAGATTTTGAGATAGATTCCGCGGGATAATTAGATGATTCGTTGAGAGGTGATTTGATTGGCAAATACCAAAGAAATCCAGAATAGAATAAAGAGTATCAAGGATACTCAGAAGATCACCAATGCAATGTATATGATCTCATCTTCCAAGCTGAAAAAAGCAAGGACGGATCTTGAGAACACGGAGCCTTATTTCTATACACTTCAGGTTGCTCTTGCCAGAATGCTCAGACATGTTCCTGAAATGGAGCATTTGTACTTCGACAGCAGAGAGGACATCAAGGAAGAGGACAGAAAACGTGGCTATCTTGTGATCACTGCCGATAAAGGTATGGCAGGAGCTTACAATCATAACGTGATCAAGATCGCCGAGCAGGAGCTTGCAGCCCATCCTAACAGTGAGCTGTATGTAGTCGGCCAGGTGGGAAGACACTATTTCGCCAAGAAGGGAGTGCCTATAGATATACATTTTCAGTATACAGCACAGAATCCAAGTCTTCACAGAGCCAGAGTCATAGCGGACAAGATGCTTGAGAACTATGAGAACGGTGATATAGACGAGGTATACATCATATATACCAACATGAAGAGTAGTGTGGTCGTGGAGCCACAGATGATACAGCTCCTTCCTATGAAGAGGACAGATTTTGCGGGCGTTCCTGCGGATGTGTTCCATGAGGAGATCACCATGGAGCCTTCACCAAAGGCGGTGCTTGACCGAATCGTGCCAAACTGTGTCATGGGATATATATACGGAGCTCTGGTGGAGTCCTTCTGTAGTGAGCAGAACAGCCGAATGATGGCGATGGATTCAGCCACCAAGAGTGCCAAGGATATGTTGGATGATCTTAATATAAAATATAACAGAGCAAGGCAGGCAGCCATAACGCAGGAGATCACTGAGATCGCCGGCGGTGCCCGTGCTCAAAGAGATAGAAACTAATCATAAGGAGGTCTGATGTTTTGAAAAATGGTAAGATAGTACAGGTCATGGGACCTGTCGTAGACGTAGAATTTCCAGACAACGATCTGCCATACATCAAGGATGCTCTTGAAGTAGATAATCATGGGAAAAAATGTGTTATGGAAGTAGCACAGCATGTAGGCAACAATACAGTAAGATGTATCATGTTGTCCGCCAGCGAGGGACTTTCAAGAGATATGGAAGTCGTTGCAACCGGATCTGGAATCAAGGTTCCTGTAGGAAATCAGACACTTGGACGTCTGTTCAATGTGCTTGGTGAGACAATAGATGGCAAGGAGGATCTCTCAGATACAGAACACTGGGTAATCCACAGAGAGCCGCCAACATTCGAGAATCAGAGCCCGGTCATCGAGATACTTGAGACAGGTATCAAGGTTATAGATCTTCTTGCACCTTACTCAAAGGGTGGTAAGATCGGTCTGTTCGGCGGTGCCGGAGTTGGTAAGACAGTTCTTATTCAGGAGCTTATACAGAATATAGCATCCGTACATGGTGGATATTCCATATTCACCGGAGTTGGAGAGCGTTCAAGAGAGGGAAATGATCTGTGGACAGAGATGAGCGAGTCAGGTGTTATAGACAAGACCGCCCTGGTGTTCGGACAGATGAATGAACCACCTGGAGCAAGAATGAGAGTTGCAGAGACAGGACTTACTATGGCAGAGTATTTCCGTGATGTAAATCATCAGGATGTGCTGTTGTTCATTGATAATATATTCAGATTTACACAGGCAGGTTCAGAGGTTTCATCACTTCTCGGACGTATGCCGTCTGCTGTTGGTTATCAGCCAACACTTGCAAATGAGATGGGTGAACTTCAGGAGCGAATCGCATCCACGAAGGAAGGATCAGTAACATCAGTTCAGGCAGTATATGTGCCAGCCGATGACCTTACAGATCCTGCTCCAGCTACAACATTTGCACATCTGGATGCAAATACAGTTCTCTCAAGAAAGATCGTTGAGCAAGGTATCTATCCTGCTGTAGATCCGCTGGAGTCAAGTTCACGAATCCTTGAGGCTGATATAGTCGGTGAGGAGCATTATAATGTTGCGAGACGTGTACAGGAGATACTTCAGAAGTACAAGGAGCTGCAGGATATCATCGCGATCCTCGGTATGGAGGAGCTGTCGGATGAGGATAAGCTCACAGTTACAAGAGCCAGAAAGGTTCAGAGATTCCTGTCACAGCCATTCCATGTAGCTGAGAACTTTACGGGTATACCTGGAAAGTATGTAAGTCTTAAAGACACTATCAAGGGCTTCAAGATGATCGTTGACGGCGAGATGGACGAGTATCCGGAGTGGGCATTCTTCAATGTGGGTACTATAGAGGAAGTAAAGGAAAAGGCCGAGAAGGGCCAGTAAATATCAGAGGATATCAGCAGACATCAACAGATATCAGAAAAGGAAGTGCATAGATGAATACATTTTATCTGAGAGTTATTTCCAGCAATAAGATATTCTTCGACGGCCGGGCAGAGAAAATAGTTCTTCCACTTGAAGATGGAGAGAAAGCGGTTCTTGCACATCATGAGAATATGGTCATAGCTACCAGCATAGGAGAGATCAGGATCACCACCAGTAAAGGTGAGCAGGTCATAGGTGTTGTGGGCGAAGGCTTTGTTCAGATAGTAAATAACCGAGTTGTCCTTATCGTGGATTCCGCAGAGAAACCGGAGGATATCGACAGAGTCAGAGCCAACGAGGCGAAGATCAGAGCGGAAGAGAGACTCAGACAGAACGAGAGTCTGAAGGAATACAAGCAGAGCGAGGCATCTCTTGCGCGTGCTCTCACAAGGCTTAAGGTAACAGAAAAGATATAAAACCCAGCGTGGGATTTTGAGTCTATGGTAAAAAGGCAGTGCTAAACATCATTTGAATTTGGTGGGCACTGCCTTTTGAAATGCAGTGAAGAGAGCACAAAGCTGTATATTAATTATGTGGTATGGTGGAGTATGTGAGTTGAGAAAAATTCTCATTTTAGCCACTTTATATCTATATAACAACTACATAATAAGGAAAATGTTACTTGACAACATTTGCCAATGCTGAGAGAATATCTAGATAGTATATGGCAAAAATTTGCAAAACAGTATATGAGAGTGTGCATGTATATGCACACGTTTTTGAGTTAAAAGGTCGATCAGAGTTTTTGAAAAGGTATTTGGTTAGAGGTATTTATGTTAAGATTTATTTGGGTAATAGTTTCGTGTCTGTTTCTTATCATGTACTATGTGCCAAAGATGTCGTATTATGCCAGACACCCGCAAAAATATAGTGAGGATGTATGCTATCAGATGGCGCAGGTTATGTGTAATCATGTAAGAAGACGAGCATTTATCAAGACGGTAGCAACGGGTTTGGAAAATCTGCCTAAAGATGGTGGTTATATCATGTATGCCAATCATCAGGGAAAGTATGATGTGTTGGGAGTTATAGTTTCGCATGACCAACCAATCACATATGTCATGGATGCCAAGAGATCCAAGCTATTTATAGCAGATCAGCTGACAAATCTGCTAAAGGCGCAGAGATTGGACAAAGATGACATCAAACAGCAGGTGAAAGTTATAAATGATGTAGCCACTGAGATCAAAGCGGGCAGGAGATATATACTTTTTCCTGAAGGCGGATATGATCACAGTCATAATGAACTTAAGGAGTTCATGCCGGGAAGTTTCAAGATTGCAAAGAAGGCGAAGTGCCCGATAGTTCCTGTCGTGTTGTACGATTCATTTAAGCCATTTGAGGGGTGGTCGCTCAGGAGGGTGACGACTCAACTGGCATTTTTGGAGCCTATCCCGTATGAGGCAATTGCGGATAAGAATACGACTGAGATAAGGGATATGGTAGTTGAACACATTCAGAAGAAGCTTGACACCATGGAGACAATGAATTGTTGGTGATACTGTACATGTATGCATATTGATAAACATCGCAGAATCATGTTCAATGTTCTGACATAAAGATAGATTTGGATGATAAAGAAGGAGACCGGTATTTATGGAAGTTACTCTTTGTAGAAGTTGCTTTTCACATAAACGCCGGTTTTCTCTTTGCTTGACTATATCAGAACAGGTGAATACAATATAAAAGGATAATTTTTTATAAAGGATTGGGATCAAAGATATGGGGAAAAGTAGATTAAAGCACAATGATTCGAGTGAAAATTCGACAAAAAAAACGAACAAAGATGTGGATAATAAGATTGACAAAAGAAATAGTTTCCTGAAGAAACTTATAATAGTTTTGGCAGTGGCAATCGCGGTGACTTTTACGGTGTTCTTTGTTATATATTACAGATTTTCGTATCGTGCAGACAGACTGACAAAGGAGACTGCCAGAATATATGCATTTGGCGATGGCAGCGAGATGGCGGATTATATCGCACCGGGTTACATCGAGAAGTATGAGAGCAAGTCCAAGGTGCTATCTGTCAGTGATATCCAGGATATATATATAGGCAAGTTCAGAACCTATGTGGATGAGAAAATCGGGGAGATCGACAAGATAGAGTGCAAGATAACCGATATTCAGGCGGTAAGCAATGTTGAGGACCTTCAGCAGGCATTTGAGGACAATGGTGTCAAGGACGTGTCACAGTACAGGACTGTGGATGCGGATTGGATAGTGACAAATAAAAATGGCGATGAGGTGACGATCCACATTCAGGAGGCTGTACTTAAGTGTGATGCCGGCTGGTTCGTGGATTATGTGCTGCTTCCAGAGGAGATAAGTGGAATCGGCTCGCCGGAGGCTGTGGGAGAAGAATAGACAGAATGAAGACTTTTACTAGTTTGGATATATGTACAGTGTGCATTTGATTGGAAGAGCATACAGTATATGAGAAAGAAGGCAGAAGAAATGTATGATGTGAGATCCATGAAGGCGGAGGACTTCATAGATGACGCAGAGATCAGGGAGACTCTTGATTATGCGGACAGTAACAAGGACAATGTGGAGCTCATAGACTCTATAATCGAGAAGGCAAAGCTCAGGAAGGGGCTGACACACAGGGAGGCATCGGTACTCCTCGCATGTGAGATACCAGATAAGACAGCGGAGATCTGTGATCTGGCTGAACAGATAAAGAAGGATTTCTATGGCAACAGGATAGTTATGTTTGCGCCGCTGTATCTGTCGAATTACTGTGTAAATGGCTGCGTATATTGTCCGTATCACATTAAGAACAAGCATATTGCCAGAAAGAAGCTCACACAGGATGAGGTGAGACGAGAGGTAATCGCATTACAGGATATGGGTCACAAGAGACTTGCCATAGAGGCGGGGGAGGATCCACAGATGAATCCTATAGAGTACATTCTTGAGTGTATAGACACCATTTACAGCATCAGACACAAGAACGGTGCCATAAGGCGAGTAAATGTAAATATAGCAGCCACCACAGTGGAGAATTACAGAAAACTCCATGAGGCGGGCATAGGAACATATATATTGTTCCAGGAGACATATGATAAGGAGGCTTACGAAAAGCTTCATCCGTATGGACCAAAGCATGACTATGCATATCACACTGAGGCTATGGACCGTGCCATGGAGGGTGGCATAGATGATGTTGGTCTGGGAGTACTCTTTGGTCTGGACAAATACAGATATGAATTTGCAGGACTTCTCATGCATGCAGAGCATCTTGAGGCAGTTCACGGCGTTGGACCACACACCATAAGTGTTCCGAGAGTAAAGAAGGCGGATGATATCGACCCGGATGCGTTTGACAATGGAATAAGTGATGATATTTTCTGTAAGATAGCGGCGTGCATCAGGATAGCAGTTCCGTATACAGGCATGATCATCTCTACGAGAGAGAATCCAAAGGTGAGGGATGAGATCATAAGACTTGGCGTGTCTCAGATAAGCGGAGGCTCCAAGACCAGCGTGGGTGGCTATTATGAGCCGGAGCCGGAGGATGAGAAGTCAGAGCAGTTTGATGTCAGCGATACAAGAACCTTGGATCAGGTCGTGAACTGGCTTATGACGAAGGGGTATATCCCGTCATTCTGTACGGCATGCTACAGGGAGGGCAGAACCGGAGACAGGTTCATGAGCCTTTGCAAGAGTGGCCAGATACAGAACTGCTGCCATCCAAATGCTCTCATGACGCTGGAGGAGTATCTGGTGGATTACGCATCACCTGAGACCGCGGAGCTTGGACGGAGGCTTATACAGGACGAGCTTAAGAACATTCCAAATGAAAAGGTCAGACAGGTAGTGGTTGAGAGACTTGACAGGATAAAGCATGGGGACAGAGATTTCAGGTTTTAACATGGATATGGACACTCACATATGTGTGTGATGTACGTGATGTTCAGACAAGCCAGAAAACAGGAGGTTCGGAAATGGGACTTAACGATACGCCATCGGCGAACAGAGTGCATATAGGATTCTTCGGCTGCAGGAACGCGGGCAAATCCAGCCTTGTGAATGCGGTCACGGGACAGAGCCTGGCGGTGGTGTCCGATGTGGCTGGAACGACCACGGATCCTGTGTATAAGTCCATGGAACTATTGCCACTTGGCCCGGTAGTCATAGTGGACACGCCGGGAATAGACGATGCGGGAAGTCTGGGAGAACTCAGGGTGGCAAAGACCAGGCAGGTGCTGTCAAAGGTGGATGTGGCGGTGCTTGTGGTGGATGCAACCGCGGATATGCCGCAGGCGGACAGAGAACTTCTCGATCTGTTCCGGGAGAAGAATATAAATCATATAATTGCATACAATAAGAGCGATGCCTCACAGGCGCTGATGGCAAAATGTGGCTTGACAGATGAAACTGGTACTTCCATCTGGGTCAGTGCGGAAAAGGGATATGGAATACATGAGCTTAAGGAACTGATAGGAAAGCTGACTACAACGGATACCATGACAAAAAGGCTTGTGGGCGATCTGCTTAGCCCTGGTGATGTGGTCGTGCTTGTTATACCGATAGATTCCGCGGCTCCAAAGGGAAGACTTATCCTGCCGCAACAGCAGGTGATCAGGGATGTACTTGAGGCAGGAGCAATATCAGTTGTGTGTCGTGACATGGAGCTTGCTGACACGTTGGAGAGATTTGGCAGTCAGGTATCGTTGGTCATAACGGATTCTCAGGCATTTGGAAAGGTGATGAAGATAGTGCCTGAAGACATCTATATGACGTCATTTTCAATACTTATGGCGCGGTTTAAGGGCCAGCTTGAAACGGCGGTTTTTGGGGCACATGTTCTGGATGAGCTGAGAGATGAATGTGGCATAGAAGCTGTGGACACAAAAAGAAATATTCCGAGAGTCTTGATAGCCGAGGGCTGCACCCACCATAGACAATGCGATGACATAGGAACGGTCAAGCTTCCGGGATGGATAAGAAACTACACGGGGCTTGAGCCTGAGTTTGCATTTGTCAGTGGAACGGAGTTCCCGGATGATCTGACAGGATATGATCTGATCATCCACTGCGGAGGGTGCATGTTAAATGAGAGAGAGATGAAGAACAGGCAGCAAATGGCGCAGCATCAGGGAGTTCCTATGACAAATTATGGAACGGCTATAGCGCATATGAATGGTATACTGGAGCGGAGTCTCAGGGTATTTAATGGCATATACGATAATTGATACAGAAAACAAAAGGGCAGTTCAGTTGATGTTAATACCGCCGGGCGGCGGAAGAATGGAGATCATATGGCTAAGACAGGATTGGTACTTGAAGGCGGAGGACAGAGAGGTATATATACCGCAGGTGTTCTGGACGTTTTTATGGATAATGATATAGAAGTGGACGGTGTGATCGGTGTGTCTGCCGGAGCGATACACGGGCTCTCCTATGTGGCAAGACAGAGAGGCCGAAATATGAGATACAATATGAAGTACAGGAATAACAAGCATTATATGAGTATGTATTCGCTCATAACAACGGGGGACATATGCGACGAGCAGTTCTGCTACCACGATATCCCGGAGAGATTGGATCCTTTGGATTATGACGCATTTGTGGCAAATCCCACCAGATTCTATGTTGGCTGTTCCAATCTAGAGACAGGTGAGGCTGAGTATCTCGAGTGCACAGATATGCGTAACCCAGCGGATGTGAATAAGGTCAGGGCATCGGCATCACTGCCACTCATATCCAATACGGTAGAGGTCGATGGGATGAAGCTGCTTGACGGCGGAGTGTCGGACAGCATCCCGATATTTGCGTTCAGAAGGATGGGTTATAGAAGAAATATAGTGATCCTCACAAGACCTGAGGGCTACAGAAAAGGTCCGGACAGGATGCTCAGGCTGGAAGCAGGTAGATACAGGGAATATCCGGAATTTGTCAGAAGGTGCTATATGAGGCATCTGTATTATAATAAGACTTTGGATAAGCTGGAGGAGCTTGAAAAGCAGGGAGACACTCTGATAATCAGGCCGAGTCAGACCATAGAGATCTCAAGACTTGAGAAGAAACCGGAGATGATCGAGGCTATGTATGAGCTGGGTGTATATGATGCAAAAGAGAAATTACAGCAGGTGAAAGAATTTCTCAGGGAAAGCAGGGAAGATGCACATGGACAGGCAGAGAAACAGACAGCGGTCACAGAGTAAGAACGATAAATATAACACACTGATACTCTCTGGGATGGATATCCCGGAGAGTGTATATGCACAAAAGAAGGCACAGGAGAATCAGAGCAAAATGGCTGAGACTCCGGTGCCTTCTCTTATTTTATCGCTCTCGGTGTCCACGGTCATCACTATGCTTGTGGCGACCACGTACAATATCGTAGCCACTTATTTTGTGGCGGATCTCGGCGAGTCTGCTGTTGCGGCGGTGGGGCTCATGTTCTCTGTCATGGCACTTATCCAGGCTGTAGGTTATACCTGGGGGATGGGGGCGGGCAGTGAGATCGCAAGGCTCCTTGGGCAGCAGAATAAAAGGGCGGCAGAGCATGCTCTGGCGACGGCGCTTGCAGGTGGTGTGGTGTCAGGTGTAGTCTTGGCTGTGGTATTTGGCATATTCAGATCGGAAATTGTAAGTCTGCTTGGAGCGACGGATACGAGTCAGGAATTGGCGGAGCAGTATGGAATATATATTATGATGGGAGCGCCGGTGATGTGCGGAGTATATGTGCTCAACAATGCTCTGAGAGCGGAGGGGCAGCCGTACCTTGCACTTATGGGAATAGTTGCCGGAGGCGTGACAAATGCTGTACTGGATTATGTCCTTATAAAGGTGCTGGGATTTGGGATAGGAGCTGCGGGGATCGCCACATTTGCCGGGCAGGCGGTGAGTCTGGTTATCATGTATGCGTGCGTCAGGGCCAGATTCAGTGTGGTCAGGCTGCACATAGGTGATCTGTGGAAATTCAAGGGTGCAGTGCAGGTCGTCAGGATCGGTATGCCTTCATTTCTCAGACAGGGGCTTATGTGTGTTGCCGCTGTTTTGTTGAGCCGGAGATGCCAGCGGTATGGTGACACAGTGCTTGCCAATATAACTGTGGCAAATAAGATATTTGCGGTCGTATTTGCCGTTCTTGTGGGATACGGGCAGGGATTTGCACCTGTGTGCGGATTCGCGTATGGAGCCAAGATGTACAGAAGAGTCAAAAGATCCCTGAATTTCACCATGGTGACTTCGGTGGTGTTCATGGTGATGATGGGAGCCGTGTCATATTTGTGGGCGGACAGACTGTGCGGAGTGTTTATGGAAGATGCCGGACTTGCGGCTCTTTCCCTGAGAGCGCATGCTGTATCTATGCCGTTTTCGGCGGTGTGTCTTGTGATGGGAATGTACTATCAGGCTCTGGGAGTATATGGAAAAGCCACACTCATATCCGCCCTGAGACAGGGAATCTTCTTTATTCCCCTCATATGGCTGCTGCCAGTCTGGTATGGCGAACATGGTGTGGCTGTAGTTCAGGCTGCCGCGGATATATTGTCCGGTGTCACAGCCCTGGTGTTCTGGTTTATCTGTCAGAGGACTTTCCGTACACAAATGAAAAGTAGTCAGTGCCGATGACTTCGTCAGATATGTACAGTCTGTTTTCGACCTCGGCTATCATGGAATCCAGATAGCCATCCGGCACCTGAGATTCAGGCACGAGGTATGTGGTCTCTCCGGTCGCTGCATCGTATTTTATCTTGTCGGTTATAAAGCTCTGGTCGGCAAATATCACAAGTTCATCTGAGTCTGACAGTATGTTGCGCCCGGCAAGCAGTCTTGAATCAAAGTCTGCTCCGAGAAGGTTCAGGACGGTTGGGAGGATATCTATGCTGGCACAGAGCTTATCTATGACAACAGGCTTTTCCATGGATGAACACCATATTCCGAACTGGTTTCGGTGCAGTTCGAAGTCGTCATCCTCTATGTCCTTGCCGGCAAGCTCATTGTACACGCCGTCACTCAGCCCATAAGGGTAGTGATCAGGTGCGACTATGAACAGGGTGTTGTCGAGTTTTCCTGCCTCATCAAGCTTGTTCATGAGGTATTCCAGTGCCTTGTCAAGCTCCATCTGGGCTGCGACATAGGCGACCGCCTCATCCGAGTAGCCTTTGCCGGAGAGAAGTGATTCGGCTTCCTCGCGATTCTTCTGACATATGTACTGATTGTCATAATTGTATGGCAGATGTCCTGAAAAACTCATGAGGTACATATTGAAATGGTCGTCATCTATGAAATCATTGTACACAGCCTCGATGCATTCCAGATCTGAGTACATGACGTGATCCGGGATGTCCAGTCCTGCCCCGATGGCCTTGAAGGTGGTGTATCCCATATTCGGATGGGTGCTGGTTCTGTCGTAATATGTGGCGTCAAAGTCGTGATAGCCGTAGCTCTTGTATCCCTGACTGTTCAAAATATTGCCCAGAGCATAAGGCTGATATGTGTCTGCGGATTCCTCAAAGCTCCATTTGGAGGACGCCGGGTACTGACTGAGACAGTTGGCAAATTCGCCGTCTATTGTGCTGTGATACCAGAGTGGATTGTAGAAGTTGGTAAATTCAAATCCCTCATGGTATATCTTGTACAGAGTAGGGGTTGCCTCCTTGGATATACCATAGGTGCTGAGACTCTCAGCCGTGACAAATACCACATTGTAGTCCTTGAACATGCCTGTGTATTCGTCAGTGTAGGTCGGCTGCACTCCTGAAAAATATGCTGTGATGCTCTTTAACTCATCGTCATCAGTGGAGTTATAGAGCTGTGTGAGGTTGATATTCTCATCTATCTGAGGTACATACTGAGGTTCTGATGATTCGGTGCTGTTTGAGCCGGATGTTCCGCCTGAGAGTTCGCCTCCGTTTGAGCCGGATGCACTGTTCGAAGACTCGTTGCCTGATGACTTGCTGTTCTGGTTTCCTTTATCGCTTGATAGTGATGACATACTGTTTGACCTGCCCTGTATGTCCAGATCAGATTCTGCAAGCTCAAATGTCTTGTCAGAGTTGCTCTTGGTTATCATAACCGTGCAGTCCCTGCCGGTGGTCATGACGACTCCCAGTTTGTTCATAGACAGCTCAAGCACATAGCGGCCGTGGAAAAGGGAGTAAGGAGTGTATGCTCCGGTTCCGTGCACCGCCAGAAGACATATGGCTGCGATCCACATGACTGCGGATGATGCGGTCTGTACAATGATGCCCTTAAGTACACCGTTGCTCTCGCCGATACGGCCTCTGTCAAAAGTAAACTTTAATCTGTTTAGCAATACGAGACATATAAGTGGGAGCAGGAAGAGCAGTATCACGTACCAGTTAGCCCCCAGAGTGGCGAACAGTACAGACTTAAAATTCATGGCATCGTGGGCACCTCCGATGGAGACCAGACTAAGGAATGTCCTGAAGATCTTATAGTACACAAACTGGGCTATATAGTAGACGGTGAAAATTCCCCATATGGTATACGCTGTGATGGCATTTGCAATTCTGTGCCAAAATGATGTCAGCGCGGACAGAGTGAGTCCGCATGCAATGGCAAATGTCAGCGGATGCATTATATTGCTGTCTATACCATGGTAAATGGCTATGTGAAACAGCAGCTCCATGTATATAAAAGCAGCGGAAAAGAATACCGGGCGCCAGAGAGAATTCCCGCGTTTTACAGTACTTTTGCTGCGGCGTGTTTTATCACTACTTCGCGTGTTATCTGTTGGTTCGTTTCGACTCATATATTCTCCTTCTCAAGGATGTTCTCAAGTTCCGCTCTGACCGTTATAGGGTCGGTGACGAGGATAGTGTTGAAACCAAGCTTTTCGGCAGCGTCAAGATTGGCCTGTCTGTCATCAAGGAATATGCATTCTTCCGGGATGAGGTTGTATTTGCTGCATAGACATTGGTAAATTCTCTCATCCGGTTTGGTTATGTGACACTCGTATGACACGACTCTTCCGTCTGTATAAGGAAGAAAGTGGAATCGCAGAGTGTGAAGTGCGAACAGTCTTCTCGGATAGTTGGACAGCAGGTATATGTGATATCCTCTGTCTTTCAGAGACTTGAGCCATTTGTCCGCATCCGGGAACATGTCAACTACGTCATCCAGATTGTTCATGAACAGATCTATGTATTCGACGCACTCCGGGCTGAGCTCCTTGAATTTTTGAATCAGTTCTGCCTCCGGGATGTCGTCGAGGTCAAAATGGTTCCATAGTGGATGATTTACCATGTTGTGATCCAGAGTATCTATAACATTTTCGGGTATTCCAAGTTTCTGCATTGTGGTTCTCCAGTGGAAATCAACGAGAACCATGCCTATATCAAATATGATGTTTTTCATTTGTCTAGTCCTTTCTGCTTGATAAAATATGTGTCAGTGAGTCGTTTAGCCACTAAAATTCTACCCCATATCCGATCAAAAATATATACAAAAATAAAACAGAAATAAGTTTGTTTACAGTTTTTTGTTTTTGGTGTAAATTGTTATAATGAATGAATGTATATCACATGGTGATGATACATTCAGAAAGCCTGATGAATGGGGATTATGTATGAGATACGTTTTTGTGGATTTTGAGATGAATCTTATAGATTCGGAACACAAACAGGAAAAGAAGATTTGCAAGAGTGAGATAATTGAGATCGGTGCTGTAAAGCTGGATGATGAATATAACGAGATAGATTCGTTTAAGAGTTATGTCAAACCGGCATATGGAAGCATGGCGTCGCGTATAATAAAGCTTACAGGAATAACGGATGAGATGCTGGAGAATGCCCCATCATACGAGGATGCCGTAGGCAGATTTATAGAGTGGTGTGCAGATGCTGATGTTATCTATGCGTGGAGCGAGAATGACCTGAGACAGCTGCGAGGTGAGACCAGACTGAAACAGTATACCCATCCGGAACTTGATAGAGTATTTGCCAAATGGCAGGACTTCCAGAAGGAATATGCCAGGATGATAGGCACATCCAGAAGGATATCGTTGTCGGATGCTGTATTTTATCTGGGAGAGAACTTTCAGGGAGCGGAGCATGACGCTCTGTGGGATGCCAGAAATACGGCTGAGGTATTCAAGCTGTCGAAGGATGAGGAGAATTTCTTCAGGATAATGGCTCCGGTCATTGATGTGTATAAGCCGAAAAAGTCGCTGACATATTCGTTGTCGGAGGCATTTGGCAATATTCACCTGGATGATTCGGATGATTCGTGACAAGGCTGTTAATGCAGGTGCGGTTGTGTGATGTAGTGTAGGATTTGGTATGACATATCAAGAGAGATAGAGGAAATGAAATGAATTGGAATAAGAAAGATACGATAAGGATACTGCTCATTTTGTGTGGTGTTGTATTGTTTGCATATGTGTTGTTCAACTTTGATAAGGTGTCCAGCCTTTTCAGCTGGCTGGTAAATATCCTTATGCCGTTTGTGATAGGCTTTGCCATAGCATTTGTGGTGAATGTTCCGATGAAGGGGCTTGAGAAGGTTCTTTTCAAAAATGAGAATAGCCGCCTGTACAGATTTAAGCGTCCGGCATGTCTGTTATTGTCGTTTCTGTGTATCATAGCGGTATTTACATTTGCAATAACAATGATCATACCGGAGATGTCCAAGACCATAACTGCATTTGCAGATAAGTTGCCAGATGCTATGGACGACATCCAGAGAAAAGCAATCAAGCTTATGAAGGATCAGCCGGAGATAGTAGACAAGATAAAGAGTATCAATATCAACTGGGATTCAGTTATTTCCAATGTGGTTGGTATTGTGAAGAACGGCGGCAGCAGTGTGTTGTCTTCCACGTTCTCCATCGCCAGCAGTGTGGTAGGTGGATTTGTGGATGTCCTCGTGGGTATCTTCTTTGCCTGTTATATATTGGCACAGAAGGAGACTCTGGAGAAACAGGTCAAGGGAATCCTATATGCGGTGTTCAAGGAGGACAAAGCTGACAGATTTATACAGACTTGTGTGCTGGCTGACAGAACTTTTTCCAAATTCATATCGGGACAGTGCCTTGAAGCGTGTATTCTGGGCTTGATGTTCTTTATCACCATGACTATATTCAGGATTCCATATGCACTTACGGTGAGCATAATTATCGCGGTATTTGCGTTGATACCGGTGATCGGTGCTTTTGTGGGATGCTTTGCGGGCGCAATCATGATACTTGTGGAGAATCCGAAACAGGCCATAATATTCCTTATCATATTTATCGTGCTGCAGCAGGTAGAGGGCAACTTTATATATCCTCATGTGGTTGGCGGCTCTGTGGGACTTCCATCCATATGGGTGCTTGTGGCAGTCATGTTGGGCGGCGACTTGATGGGAATCCTCGGAATGCTTATATTTGTGCCTCTTTTCTCGGTGCTCTACGCAATGTCTGAGGAGTATGTGGTGAAGAACCTCAAGGCAAAGGGTATATCGTGGAAGAAGTACAATCTGGCGTGCAATATACCGGAGGGACGGTGGAATGGCAGGCTGGACGAGGAATGCGCCTCGAAGGTGAAAGCTGGATCAAAGGCTGCATCAAAGAAAGCTTCAGCAGGTCAGAATGTATCAGAGAATACAGAACATGGAAAAGAAAGTGGTATCCAGTCAGGCGCGAGCGAGACAAAGGTATCAGGTGGTAACAATAAAAATAACAGGAAGAGAAAATAATACAGGTGAGAATGCGTGACATGCCAATTGCATCGCTCCGTGTTCAGAGCCGTTTAGAAAGAAGGATATACAAATGTACAGAGACATAGCGAAACTTGTTTTATACAGAGATCTTGGAGAGGACAGCATACTCATGAAGCTGTCTGGAATATTTGAGGACTTTGATCTTAAGAGGTGCGAGAACGCGGAGCTGTGTGCCCGCATATACGACCAGATAAAGAGGCTCCTGGATCTCGCAACCAGCTATGGATTTGATAAGAATCTGTGGCATAACTACCTCGCATTTATACTGATCACAAATGAAAACTCATTCAGTATAACCAGTGAGAAGGTTGGGGCAAATGACGGAACAGTCAACTATTTTGCAAAGAACGACTTTAAGATATTCAAGAAGCTGTTTGATTTTGATTTCTCCGAGATAGAGAGCGCACTTGGAATAGATTGTTTCTCAACTATCAACAACTATAAGTCCATAGGTAAGAAGGAGAGAATGTACAACAAGAATGTCAGCGAGAAGGTTCAGGCTGTCAGCAATGCGATAGAGGAGGCTGAGAACGAGGACCAGATATTCGACATTGTGACGGAGTTCTATAAAGCATATGGCGTTGGAATGTTTGGACTCAACAAGGCGTTCAGGATCACCCGTGAGCACGGAGATCTTGAGTTCGTGCCGATCAACAACACAGAGGATGTAATGCTGGATGATCTCATCGGCTATGAGATACAGAAGAAAAAAATCGTGGACAATACAGAGGCATTTGTGGAGGGTCGCAAGGCGAACAATGCACTTCTCTTTGGAGACAGTGGAACAGGAAAGTCCACAACTATCAAGGCGATAATCAATGAGTACTATGACAGGGGTCTTCGTATGATCGAGATATATAAGCACCAGTTCCAGGATCTGTCACAGGTTATCTCACTTATCAAGAACAGAAATTACAGATTTATCATATACATGGATGACCTTTCGTTTGAAGAGTTTGAGATCGAGTACAAGTATCTCAAGGCTGTCATCGAGGGCGGACTTGAGATCAGACCTGACAATGTACTCATCTATGCCACATCGAACCGCCGTCATCTCATCAAGGAGACATGGAACGACAGGAATGATATGGAGAATAACAATGGTATTCACAGAAGTGATACTATCCAGGAGAAACTGTCACTTGTTAACAGATTCGGAGTCACGATCAGCTACAGCGCACCGTCACAGAAGGAGTACTTTGAGATCGTCAAGGGACTTGCTGAGAAGGAGCATATCACCATGGATGAGAAGGAACTCTGCGCAGAGGCCAACAAGTGGGAGCTTGCCCATGGCGGAATAAGCGGACGTACTGCACAGCAGTTTATCAACTACCTCAAGGGACAGGGGCTGTAAAATAATTGCTGTTGAACTACGGTTTATATTTTGCTATTATTAAGATAATTTTGAAGTTGCATTTACGATGATAAGGAGTGTGGGAAAAAATGATAGATCTCAGCAGCAAAAAGGGTAAGACACTGGTATCGAGGATCATAGTTGTGGTTCTGTGTATCGCAATGGTAGTTACACTTTTAGTTTCAGCATTCTAATTTAGAATAACAGGTCGAATTGGAGAGTATATATGAGAGGAAAGTTTGGTGAGCATCAGACGGTGCGATCAATACTTAAGAGTTTGCCACATACTGTCCATGATGACGTAACGAGAGCCGGAATAGGAGAAGACTATGCCCGGCTCTTGTTGCGTGATGGGGATGGCGGAGAAAAAGCAGGTAAGACAGGAAAAGCAGACTGCAAAAATGCTGGCGCTGCAAAAGACAAAAGTGTGAATGTTGCCGCTGGAGTGTGCAATGACAGCGGATATATGGGACTGAGGCTTGATGTAGCCCGTCTTTACAACAGTGTAAGGATCGGTGGCTATATGCCGTGGGTGGCAACGGATACCATCGTCATGCCAGATGATGATGAACGCCGAATGAAGAAACTGCTCGGAAAGCTTGCGGGCATATGTGCAGAATATGGGGTGGACATCATCACAGGACATACCGAGGTGAATACCGCTGTGTCTGAGCCGATCATCAGTGTGACTATGATGGGAAGTCAGTCAGGACATAGTGATGATGCAGACTTGTGTGGACTAAAACGACCAGTCGGTATGGATATAGTTATGTGTGGGCAGACCGGTGTGGGTGGCACCTTACAACTCTATTATGATAATCAGAAAGAGCTTTTCGAGAGGTATTCAGAGAGCTATCTGAGACCTGTAGAGAGAATGGAAGAATTGATACTGCTAGGCAGACAGGTGGATATAGCACTGGAGCATGGCAGTGTGTATGCCCATGATATATCGAGGGGAGGTGTATTTGCTGCTCTCTGGGAGATGGGGGATGCGCTGAAGTGTGGGCTTGAGGTGTGCCATGATGACATACCGATACTACAGGAGACGATAGAGATATGTGAGCACACAGGGGATAATCCATATATGATAGACGGCTGCGGCGCGGCACTTTTTGTGGTTCCAGACGGAGAACATCTGGCTGATAAGCTCTATGAGGCAGGATATGAAGCATCAGTCATAGGTCACCTTACGGAAAGCAGCGACAGAGTAGTGGTGCATGACGAGGAGATGCGGTTCCTTACCCCACCAAGATATCTATAAAATTGAATAGAAGCTACGTACGATTTTCATGGAGTAACTGCTGACTGCCATGGATGATCGTACTATATTGATTGCGCGTATCAGTGTGAAATCTATATAGATCACATATAGGTGATTCAGCTGATAACTCGTATTTGAGTATAGGAGGAGTAGTTATGTTAAATATTGTATTACATGAGCCGGAGATACCGGCAAATACAGGAAACATTGGAAGAACATGTGTGGCAGCAGGTGCAAGACTGCATCTCATAGAACCTCTGGGTTTTCAGATAAATGAGAAGCAGTTAAAACGTGCCGGGCTTGACTATTGGGACAAGCTGGATGTGACAACATATGTGAACTTCGAGGATTTTCTTGCAAAGAATCCTGGAGCAAAGATATACATGGCGACGACCAAGGCTAGAAAGAAGTATACAGACGTAAGGTTTGAGGATGATGCATACATAATGTTTGGCAAGGAGAGTGCCGGTATACCAGAGGAGATACTGGTTGACTATAAGGATACAGCAATCAGAATCCCTATGTTCCCGGACATCCGTTCATTAAACCTTGGCAACTCTGTGGCAATTGTGCTCTACGAGGCACTCAGACAGAACGACTTCCCAGGCCTTGAAGAAGCAGGCAACCTACACCGCCTAAATTGGGACTTGTCATAAAGCGAAGCTTTATGATATTGCACGCATCAGCGTGCTACCGCTTGATATGCAATAGAGGGGGACCCGCTTGCGGGGGAGTAGGCTGTTGCGCATGTCTGGTGCAAGCCAGACATGTCACATTGCACGCGTCAAAATAATACAAAGGGGGAAGATACATGGCATATCCTACCAGTGGAAAGAAAATGCTCAACATCTGTATTCTGGACATATTGAAGAAATATACGGATTGTGATCACACGATGGATCAGAAGGATATCATGAGAAAACTGAAAGAAGATTATGATATCACAGTTGACAGAAAATCCATAAAGGCAAATCTTGACTGTCTGATCGACTATGGATATGAGATAGAATTTACAGAGACAGAGCGTATCAAAAAGGATGGAACAAAGGAGATCCTTACATCAAACTGGTACTACAATCATGAATTTGATGATTCCGAACTCAGAATGATGATAGACAGTATTTTGTTCTCAAAGACTATTCCTGCCGGACAGGCCAGTCAGCTCATCGATAAGATAGCGGGACTTTCGAATATATATTTCACAAATAAAATGACCCATGTCAGCAGCCTGCCGGGTCTGGAGCATACAAGCAATCAGCAGACACTGTACAATGTCGGCTTGATAGATGACGCTATTTCAGAAAAGAAACAGATATCATTTGTGTATAACAATTATTGGGAGGACAAGAAACTTCATCCTCGACGTGAGGAACCGTATATAGTCAATCCGTATCAGATGGTCGCAAATGATGGGAAGTATTATCTTGTATGTAACTATGATAAGTATGACACTCTGTCAAATTATCGTGTGGACAAAATGACACAGGTTAAGATAGTTAACAAGCCGGTTAAAAGCCGTGATAAAGTCAAGGGCATGGAACATGGTCTCAATCTGCCGAAGCATATGGCAGAGCATATATACATGTTTGCCGACGAGCCGGTTACGATAATACTCCGGGTGAAGAAATCAGCCATATCAGATATAGTGGACTGGTTTGGAAGCAACTTTGATGTGGTGGATGAGAGTATTGCCAGGCAGTATGATGGATTCCGTGAAACCACGGATGCCGTGACGTATGTAAGACTTGTGTGCAGCCGTCAGGCCATGTCACACTGGGCGATGCAGTACGGAACATCGGTGGAGGTTATATATCCTACGGAGCTTCGAACCCAGATTGGTGAGGCTGTAAAGGAAATGAATAACAGATATAATGATTAACAAGACAGCTGTCAGTATGATAAAACTGACAGCTTTTTTGTGATAAATATTTTTTTTTTTTTTTTTTTTAAAAAATTTTTCCCTCTCTTTTGCAAAACCGCTTCTT
>OLRH01000239.1_pt1 | contig 25872 bp, 23 predicted proteins | sample 1672321 | NCBI WGS metagenome assembly OLRH01 (sample SAMEA3136671, study PRJEB25190) | human gut metagenome | reverse complement strand
TGTTTTTTTAAACTGATTCCAAGATTTTTGTCTCATCATCCAAGACGGGCCGGAATAGGGTCAAGGGCAAAGTCCTCGACTCGCGCGCGACCTTGCAGGAGCTCATCGCCCGAATCGAAGGACAGGACGATGTAACCGTAGAGATCGCATAGGCAATGGCGCTGAAAAAACTCAAAGCGCCGGAAGGGTTGCACATCGACTTCCAGCCTTCGCCCAAGCAGTACGAGTTGTGGAAGCTCCTGCAGCCCGAATGCCACCTGTGCGGAGGAAAGATCATCCAGCAGCTCGTAGGCGTCGACCAGAACGGCAATCCGCAGTACAAACCCGTTTGTTCGCAATGTCATAATTCGAATATCCCCCAGCTGATCCTCGGCGGAGGCGCGGCTGGGGGCGGCTGAGCAAATCGTATCTGATGTCGGTGTGGCTTGTGAGCTGCTGTCTGCGTTTCTCGGACTTCCGGGCCGTCATCGCCCGCAAGACCCTCAAAAGTCTCAAGGAATCCACATGGAACACCGTCCGTGCGGTGGTCAAGAATTGGGGGCTGGCAGAGGACGTCCACTACAAGGTCAACAATCTGGCCGGCACGCTCCAGTTCTGGAACGGCTCGGTCATTCTGATGCTCGAAATGGCGGATTTGCCTTCCGACCCGCATTTCGAGCGCTTCGGCTCCATCGAGGTGAGCGCCGTAGGCGTCGACGAATGCTCGGAGATCTCCCAACGCGCGATAGAGGTGCTCTTCTCGCGTATCCGCTGGAGGGTGCACGAGACGCTCGGCGTATCGAAGATGCTGATGACGACCAACCCCACGACGAACTGGATTCGCGGCCGCTTCGTGCAGGACGACGACGGGAACAAGGTTATCCCGCGCGAGGGCGAATATTACGTGCCCTTCTCGGTGTTCGACAATCCCGACATCGCTTTCCGACAAACCTACGAGGCGGCTCTGAACAAGATCAGCGATCAGGCCACCAAGGAACGTCTGCTCTACGGCAACTGGGATTATGTAGAAGCCAACGACATGGCCATATACAACCGTTTCGACGGCTCGCGCCATCTGGTGCCGAACCTCAAGGAACAGGTGTATGACCCCTCGAAACCGCTCATCACGGTCTGGGACTTCAACGTCGCACCGCAGATGTCCGTGCTGACGGCACAGATCGACTACGACCGCAAGCGGGTCTATATCCTCGAAGAGATCCTCGGCAAGCCCGAAACCAAGGAAAACAACACGCCGGCGCTGAGCCGCAAGCTGCGGGGCAAGTTATACCGCGACAGCCCCTTTTTCACACCTTATTCCATCGCCGTGCTTCGCTCTAACGGGCATTTTTCAAACGCAAAAGCAGTGGGCGCGCTCGGCTTCCACGCCCGCCCGCTCAGAGAAACGCTTCAGAGCATGATTCTCTGGTTTCAGGGGCAGAATCTGATTCCTCCTGCTCGCTAAACGGCATGTGCCCGGTCTTCGCTCTTACTCTCCCCTGTTTGAAAAACGGAAACGGGCAGCGTGAGTTTGATCACGCTGCCCGTTCACAAGCAATCATGTTGAAATATTTCAGTGTCTCCGTGATTGCTTTTTCCGCCGCTGTCCCCTATAATCGAAAGGCAAACGGTATGCAAGCTGCAAACTCAGAAGCAAAAGGCGCGCAACGACATGCAGTGCTCGCCGCCAACTTCGAAGAACACGCTCTCGCGTCCCCTTCGAAAGTATTGGACGCCTTATGCCGAGCTGCAAAGGAGCAAAGCTGATGGACGGCAAGGTCTTCAAGGGCAGCGTTGGGCATCAGGAGCTTGCGGCGTGGGTTGAAGGACTTGAACTTTGAGAAGAGTATCAATCGGGATTTGCGGAGGTACTTATATGAATGATAAGTGGGTCGAGTTTGCGATTCGTATTCAGAGCATTGCGCAGGCAGGGCTTCGATATGGAAAAGATCAGTACGACAAAGAACGGTATGAAGAACTGCGGGAGATTGCGGCAGAAATGCTGTCGCTGAAGACAGATATTCCGGTAAACAAGGTCTTTGATTTGTTCTGCGGCGAATCCGGCTATCAGACACCAAAAGTCGATACCAGAGCGGCGGTGTTTGTCAATGAGAAAATCCTTCTTGTTCATGAAAATAACGGAACATGGGCATTGCCGGGAGGCTGGTGTGATGTAGATCAGTCCATTGCATCCAATACAGAAAAAGAGGTTCATGAGGAAGCCGGATTGATCGTAACAGCGGAAAGGCTCATTGCTGTTCAGGATTGGAGAAAGCACAATGTGGTAAATTATGCTTATGGTGTTCTGAAGGCGTTTGTCCTGTGCAGATATGAGGGAGGAACGTTCCGAAAGAACATCGAAACAACAGCGATTTCTTTTTTCGGCAAGAAGGAACTGCCAGTAAATCTTGCCGTTGAAAAGTGTACGCGGGAGCAAATATTGATGTGCTTTGAAGCCCATGAAAATCCAAGTATGCAAACGGTCTTTGACTGAGACAACTTCCAGTTTAACGAACAGGAGATGATGATCGCATGAAAATCCTATATGAACTATCCTGGCTATGGGAAACGCTGGGCATTGCACTTTTGGCTGCGGCTGTCTGCATGGCTTGCGCTGCGCTGATTGGCAAGGCAGCGAAGAAGAAGCTCGGCAAAAAGGTGTTGGCTGTCATAGGGGCTGCGGCATTTGTGGGTGCGATTCTGGCGGTCATTCTGATCGCCCGGACACCGATGCCCCTTTGATAGGACGGGGATTGAATAACGCACCCCCAGAGATTTTAGTCTCTGGGGGTGCGTGTTACTCTCAATCAGTTGGTTTTTGGGAATGTGCTTATGCAAGCCTGACCTTTACGGGCTTTTTTGTGGCGTTGGTTATTCAAATTCCACCGTTGCCGGGGGTTTGGAGGTCACATCGTACAGCACGCGGTTGATATGGGGTACCTCGCCCACGATGCGGCCGCTGACCTTATCCAGCAGCTCATAGGGCAGACGGGACCAGGTGGCGGTCATAAAGTCCTGGGTCTGCACCGAGCGCAGGGCAATGGCATAGTCGTAGGTCCGCTCGTCACCCATAATACCCACGGAGCGCATATTGGTTAGGGCGGCAAAATACTGGTTGGCAGTGCGGTCCAAACCCGCCAGGGCCATCTCCTCCCGGAAAATGGCATCGGCCTTGCGGAGGATATCCAGCTTTTCCCGGGTGATTTCCCCGATGATGCGGATGGCCAAGCCCGGACCGGGGAAGGGCTGACGCCACACCAGGCTCTCCGGCAAGCCCAGGGCAATACCCAGCTGGCGTACCTCGTCCTTAAAGAGCCGGCGCAGGGGCTCGATAATCTCCTCAAAGTCCACGCAATCCGGCAGACCGCCTACGTTGTGGTGACTCTTGACAACGGTGCTCTCACCGCCCAATCCACTCTCCACCACATCGGGATAAATGGTTCCCTGGGCCAGGAAATCCACCTTGCCGATCTTCTTGGCCTCAGCCTCAAAGACTCGAATAAACTCCTCACCGATGATCTTGCGCTTGCGCTCAGGCTCCGTGACCCCGGCCAGCTTGTTAAGGAACAGGTCCTGGGCATTGACCCGGCGGACATCCACATGGAATTCGCCCTTCATCACCCGCTCGACCTCGTCTCCCTCGTTCAGGCGCAGCAGACCGTGGTCCACAAAGATGCAGGTGAGCCGGTCGCCCACGGCCTTTTGCAGCAGGGCGGCAGCCACGGCGCTGTCTACGCCGCCGGAGAGGGCCAGCAGCACGCGCTTGTCACCGATCTTTTCCCGGCACTCCCGGAGGGCGGTCTCCACATAGGACTCCATAGTCCACTCACGGCTGAAGCCGCAGATACCGTAGAGGAAATTCTCCAGGATTTTAGTGCCGTACTCCGTGTGTACCACCTCCGGGTGGAACTGCACACCGTAGAGCTTCTTTTCCGGGCACTCCACCGCCGCATGGCGGCAGCCGGCACTCTGGGCAATGGCAGTGAAGCCGGGGGCGGCAGATTCCACCTCCACCCCGTGGCTCATCCAGTAAACAGCCTTTTCCGGCACCCCGGTAAAGAGGGGGGAGGAGGTGTTGACGGTCAGCTCGGTCTTGCCGTATTCCCGGGTAATGGCCTTGCGGCACTGGCCGCCCAAAAGGTGCATCATCAGCTGCATGCCGTAGCAGATGCCCAACACCGGGATGCCCAGGGAGAACAGGGCCGGATCCACCGTAGGTGCGCCTTCTTCAAACACTGTGGCCGGGCCGCCGGTGAAGATCAGCGCATCCGGCCGGAAGGAGCGCACCTCATCCATGGAGATGCGAAAGGACTTCAGCTCGCAGTAAACGCCGCACTCGCGCACCCGGCGGGCCACCAGCAGATTATACTGCCCGCCAAAATCCAGAATCAGAACCTTCTTCATTGGGCATCCTCCCTGAACTCGAAGCGGCCAGGCTCGGCCTTGTCGATGATAGCCAGGGAGTGGATGTTGTAGCCCTTTTCCCGCAGATCGTCGCCGCCGTGCTGAAAGCCCTTTTCCACGGCGATGCCGATGCCCTTGAGCTGGGCGCCGGCCTTTTCTACGATGTCAATGAGACCGTGTACGGCGCAGCCCTTGGCCATAAAGTCATCGATGATGAGCACCTTGTCCTCGGGCTTGAGCCAATCCTGGGCCACCAGCAGGGTCACCTTCTTTTTGTAGGTATAGGAGAAAATCTCGCTCTGATATAGGCCGCCCTCAATGTTGTCGCTCTTGGCTTTCTTGGCAAAGATCATAGGCACACCGTACTTCTGGGCGCAGATAGTGGCCAGGGCGATACCGCTGGCCTCCGCCGTCAGTACCACAGTAATATCTTTGATGTCAAAGATTTTGGCGAACTCATCGGCAATCTGGCTCAAAAGTGCCGTGTCTACCCGGTGATTCAAAAATCCATCCACCTTCACAATATTGCCGGGCAGCACACGGCCTTCCCGGCTGATTCGATCCTGCAGCAGCTTCATCCTTGCTATCCTCCTAATTAAATTAAAATAAAGATATTGTTCCCTATTGTGCCGAAAAATACGGAAAAAAGCAAGAGAAAAAGGTGCTGAAATTTCCGCCGTTCCCCACGAATTTATAGACTCTTTACACAACCGCTCCGCCTGGGCTTATCCCAGGAATAAGCCGGTATGATAAAACCGGAAAAAAAGCCTGCCTACGGGCACCGCGGGGCTTTTCCCGGGGGTGAATAGCTCCTGTATACCTGCCCGAGCTATCTTGCAGCCAGCAGCCCGCTATGCACCGTATTTTGCTCTGCGTCATTGTGCAGCCGACGTTCAAACCGGCTGCGGCAATCTGAGACTCCCGTCCTTGCCGCTCTGTTTCCGTTATTGATTTTCCCCAAAAAACAAACTCTTGACAAATCCCCAAAATGATTCTAAAATGTCTGTAAGTTTTGCAATATCCTGCAAAAGACAGCGATGGGGAAAAGGCAGGGATAGTTCCACCCAAAGAGAGTCGGCGGCCGGTGTGAGCCGATGGGGGAGCCTTGCCGCACTGGCCCCGGAGTTGCCTGCCTGAGTCCCTGAGGGGAGGTAGGGCAGGACGGGCCCTCCCGTTACAGAGGATGCTCCTTGCAGAGGGAGCTGCTGAGGGCGGCGGAGCGATCCGCAGCCGAATCAGGGTGGTATAGCGTTTTCTCACGCCCCTGACCGATTTGTGCGGTCCGGGGCGTTTTGCTTTATTATGTGCAAAAAGATATTCAGATAAAGGAGAAACAGTATGCAGTACGATTTTGCGGCCATTGAGAAAAAATGGCAGGACAATTGGGAAAAAACCAAGCCCTATCGCGCCGTTACCGGCGACAAGACCCGTAAAAAGTTTTACGGCCTGATCGAGTTTCCTTATCCCTCCGCAGCGGGACTCCATGTGGGCCATCCCCGGCCCTTTACCGCCATCGACGTGGTTACCCGTAAAAAGCGCATGGAGGGCTACAATGTTCTGTTCCCCATCGGCTTTGACGCCTTTGGCCTGCCCACGGAGAACTTCGCCATCAAAAACCATATCCATCCCGCTGTGGTCACCCAGGAAAATATCAAGAACTTTACCCGCCAGCTTAAAATGCTGGGCTATGGCTTCGATTGGGACCGCTGCGTAGACACCACCGACCCCAAGTATTATAAGTGGACCCAGTGGATTTTCCTGCAGATGTTCAAGCACGGCCTGGCCTACAAGACCACCATGCCTGTGAACTGGTGCACCAGCTGCAAGTGCGTCCTGGCCAACGAGGAAGTGGTGGAGGGCGTGTGCGAGCGCTGCGGCAGCGAGGTGGTCCGCAAGGAAAAGAGCCAGTGGATGCTCCGCATTACCAAGTATGCCGACCGTCTCATTGATGACCTGGATGATCTGGATTTCATCGAGCGCGTGAAGATCCAGCAGAAGAACTGGATCGGTCGCTCTACCGGTACGGAGGTCACCTTTAAGACCAATATGGGCGACGATGTCACCGTCTACACCACCCGTGCCGATACCCTTTTCGGTACGACTTATATGGTCATTTCCCCGGAGCATCCTCTGCTGAAGAAGTGGAAGGACAAAATCGCCAACTGGGACGAGGTGGAGGAGTACCAGGCTGCCGCCGCCCGCAAGTCTGACTTTGAGCGCGGGGAGCTGAATAAGGAAAAGACCGGCGTCCGCCTGGAGGGGGTGGAGGTCATCAACCCCGTCACCGGCGGCGTGCTCCCGATGTTCGTGTCCGACTATGTCCTCATGGGCTACGGCACCGGCATCGTTATGGGCGTGCCCGGCCACGACCAGCGTGACTGGGACTTTGCCAAGAAGTTCGGCCTGCCCATCGTGGAGGTGGTCAAGGGCGGCGATGTGACCAAGGAAGCCTTCGTGGCCAAGGACGATAAGGCCATCATGGTCAACTCCGGTTTCCTCAACGGCATGACCGTGAAGGAGGCCATCCCCGCCATGAAGAAGTACGCCGTGGAGCAGGGCTGGGGCAAGGAAAAGGTGAATTTCAAGCTCCGTGACTGGGTGTTCTCCCGCCAGCGCTATTGGGGTGAGCCTATCCCCCTGGTCAACTGCGAGAAGTGCGGCTGGGTGGCCATCCCCGAGAGCGAGCTGCCGCTGGTGCTGCCCAAGGTGGAGAGCTATGAGCCCACCGACGACGGCGAAAGTCCCCTGAGTAAGATGACCGATTGGGTCAACACAACCTGCCCCTGCTGCGGCGGCCCCGCCAAGCGCGAGACCGACACCATGCCCCAGTGGGCCGGCTCCAGCTGGTACTTCCTGCGCTATATGGACCCCCACAATGATAAGGAGCTGGTGGGCAAGGAGGCCGAGGAGTATTGGGGCCCCGTGGATTGGTATAACGGAGGCATGGAGCATACCACGCTGCACCTGCTCTACTCCCGCTTCTGGCATAAGTTCCTCTATGACATCGGCGTGGTTCACACCAAGGAGCCCTATGCCAAGCGCACCAGCCACGGCATGATCCTGGGTAAGAACCCCCACTATGTTGGTAACGCCAAGACTGAGGAGGAGAAGCAGGCCCTGCGGGAGAAATACGGCGCCCAGGCCGAGCGTCCGGCGGTGAAGATGTCCAAGTCACTGGGCAATGTGGTCAATCCCGATGATGTTATTAAGGCCTACGGCGCGGATACCATGCGGCTTTATATCATGTTCATCGGTGACTTTGAAAAGACCGCCTCCTGGTCCGATGAGGCTGTTAAGGGCAGCAAGCGCTTTTTGGATCGCTGCTGGAATCTGATGGATAGGGTCACGGATGATCCTGAGATTTCTCAGCAGAACATGGCCGCCGTCCATAAGACTATCAAGAAGGTCACGGGCGATATTGACGAGCTGAAGATGAACACCGCCATCGCCGCCCTCATGGCCCTGGTCAACGATTTCTATGCCAAGGGCCTTTCCAAGGGCGACCTGGAGGCGCTGCTGAAGCTGCTGAGCCCCTTTGCCCCCCATATGGTGGAGGAGATGTGGGAGCTCATGGGCTACGCTGCCAAATACGGCAAGATGTGTATGCAGATGCCTTGGCCTGACTACGATGAGAGCAAGACCATCGACGCCACCGCCGAGATGGCCGTGCAGGTAAACGGCAAGCTCAAGGGCACCGTGGTGGTCCCCACGGATTCCGAGGAGGCTGCGGTAGTCGCCGCTGCCATGGCGCTGGACAAGGTGAAAAAGGCCACTGAGGACATGAGCGTTGTGAAGACCATTCTGGTGAAAAACAAGCTGGTGAACCTCATCGTCAAGCCTGCAAAATAAGAAAGACCTAAAAAGGGACGGTCTGGGCCGTCCCTTTTTAGCTTGTGAAAAAAGCCTCGCAGAGTTTGCCGCCCGTAGGCGGCAAAAAATTCAGATCATTTTTTACCGCGACATGTGCGTGGGGAAAAATACCTCTCAGGCTGCCAGTGTGGAATTTTGCCGCAAGCGGCAAAATTATGCGCGCAGCAGACTGCAAGCCTTTTGTCGGAAAAACCCCGAAGGGTTTTTCGACAGTTTTCAAAAAGGGACGGCAAAGGCCGTCCCTTTTCAGCGCTACCCTCCACTTTTCGCATAATTTCGCCTTTTGTGCAGAAAAACCTTGACAAGCCCATTTATTATGGGTATAATACAGCCGTTAGTCATGTTAATGGCTCTTAAAGAGCACCCTGGATGAAGCCGGGTGCATCGGAGGGAGGGAAAATAGATGTCCGAAGTACATGTCAAGGAAGGCGAGAGCCTGGACAGTGCCCTGAAACGTTTCAAGAGAAGCTGCGCAAAGGCCGGCGTCCTGGCAGAGGTGCGTAAGCGCGAGTGCTATGAGAGCCCCAGCGTTAAGCGCCGCAAAAAGTCCGAGGCTGCCCGCAAGAACAGAAACAAGAGATACTATTGATTTTGTTCTCGGCAAAAACGATTTAAAAACATGGTTCCGCTTTTGCGGGACCATGTTTTCTTTAGTCGTGTCAAAAAGCCCTCACAGAGTTTGCCGCCTGCAGGCGGCAAAGCCGACAGGCTGTTTTTACATGCCATATGCACATGACATGAGAGAAAAACCTGTCAGGCGAGAAATCGTGGAATTTATACGCCCGGCAGACAACCGTCCTTTGTTGAGAAAACCATAGCTTTTATCGACGCATTGCCCTGCAGCAGCGAGGACCGATGCTGCTTTTTGCATGTAAGGGAGCTTATGGACCAAGAAGGCTTTGGGCCAGGTCCTCTACCTCCGGGAGCATGAAAAATCCCTGGCGGATGCCCAGCTTCTCCGCCATGTCCATCTTCATGCGGAGGGTTTGCACATCGTCAAAGAGGACAAACCGGGAGCCGCTGTCCGTGCGATAGGTAAAGTAACGGGCGCAGAGAGGACGGCTGAAGTAGGTGGCCCGGCCCTCCGCCAGGGCATGCAGCCGGGACGGCGTCAGGGCGGCGGCCTCTCCTCCGGCGGAGAGGGGATAGTCAAGCATCATCCGCTGCAGATCCAGGGCCAGGCGCTCCGGCCCCCATTTTTCGGCGGCTGCGGCCAGCCGATCCTCCAGGCTGCCGGAGGCAAGGGCGGTGCAGAGGAGCGCCGTGCCGTGGGGAGCATAGCCTGCTGCAGCCGCCGGCAGATACAGCTGCCGCTCCTGTCGGGCCAGCAGCTCATCCAATGTCCGGCAGAAGCCCTCCGGCGGCATGGCATCCAGGACTACGCCGGCGTACCGCCGACGCAGACATTCCTGCACCAGCTGGCGGCACAGGCCCTCCGGCGCATCCGGATAGCTTCCACCCTCATCGGACAGCATCAGCAGGCCACCCCGGAGTGTATCCGGCAGGGGGGAGGCCAGAAGCGTCCCGTCGGGGCCAATGCGATAGCTCATATGGGCCAGCTGCGCAGTGCAGGCCATGGCCTGCTGCAGCCGCTCGCTGTCTGTGGCCAAATACAGTTCCATAAGTGTCCCCCCTTGCATTACCTTGCGGAAAATGCTAAAATTAATATCAATTCATTGTATGAGAGGAGCCGATGGGTTATGTCCTTTTCTCTGATCCCGGATCTGCTGCTGACGGACTATGGGGACTTGACGCCGCAGATGCTGACAGAGCGGGGGATCTGCCTGCTGCTGTGCGATTTGGACTATACCCTGGCACCCAAGTATGTGCCCCGGCCGGATGACCGGCTCAGAGCATGGCTGGCGGAAATGCAGCGGGCGGGCATCCGGGTGATGATCCTGTCCAACAACCGCAGTCCTGCACGGGTGGAGCGGTTTTGCCGGGATTTGGGCATCGACTATGTGGGCCATGCGGGAAAGCCATCGCCTCGGGGCTACCGGCAGGCCATGGAAAAAGCCGGAGTTACACCGGGGGAGACGGCCATGCTGGGCGACAAGCTCCTCACCGACGTTTTGGGGGCCAGTCGCAGTGGTGTATGGGCTGTAATGGTGGAGCCGGCAGGCGGGCCCAGGGGGGCGTGGAACCATGTACTCCATGGCTTGCAGCGGCCCTTTAAGGCCCTGTGTCGGAGTAGAAAGGAAGCGGAAGCATGAATCATTTTGACAAAATCGCGTTGGCTTTGCCGGCGGCGGGCCTGGACGGTGTGCTGCTCACCGGCGAGTATAACCGATTTTATGCCAGCGGCTTTGCCACCACCGGCACAGACGGCGTGGCCCTGGTGACCACTGAGGGAAATTTCTATTTCACCGACAGCCGCTATATTGAGGCGGCGGAAAATACCGTGGAGAATGCCGCCATCGGGCTGGCGGATCGGGAAAAGGGTTACGTTGCCTGGCTGGGGGAGGCATTGGCTCTCACCGGGGCCCGGCGCATCGGCTTTGAGGACGAGACCATGACCGTGGCGGAGCACCGGCTCTACAGCGAAAAGCTGCAGGCAGAGTTGGTGCCGGCCTCGGCCTTCCTGCGGGAGCTGCGGGCACAGAAGGATCCGGAGGAGCTGGAGCGGATGGAGCAGGCCCAGCGCATCGCGGAAAAGGCCCTTGGACAGATCCTTGCGGAGATACGCCCCGGCGTGACGGAAAAGGAGATCGCCGCCAGGCTGCAGTATCTGATGCTGTATTTCGGGGCGGAGAGGATGTCCTTTGACCCAATCGTGGCCAGCGGGCCAAACGGGTCTATGCCCCACGCAGTGCCCACGGAGCGAAAGATACAGACCGGGGAGTTCGTGACCATGGACTTTGGCTGCGTGTATAAGGGCTACTGCTCCGATATGACCCGCACCGTGTGTGTGGGCCGGCTTACGGAGGAGATGAAGCGGGTGTATGAGACGGTTCTCCGGGCCCAGTTGACGGGCATTGCCGCTGCCAGGGCCGGAGCCACCGGCGCGCAGATCGACGGCGCTGCCCGAGAAGTCATCCAGCGGGCGGGATACGGTGAATACTTCGGCCATGCCTTCGGCCACGGCGTGGGGGCGGAGATCCACGAAAGCCCCAACGCTACCCCGGGAAATGACAAGCCCCTGCCTGTGGGCAGTGTCATCTCCGCCGAGCCGGGGATCTATCTGCCCGGGCGCTTTGGCGTGCGCATCGAGGATGTGCTGGTGCTGGAGGAGGGCGGATGCCGGGATCTGACGGAGGCCGGCAAGGAGCTTTTGTGCCTGTGAGCGTACTTTTTCGGGAAAAGACCGGAAAAATGCAACAAAACACTTGCCAAATGCCGGGTTTTCATATAGAATATACACGGCCTGTTTGGCGCATATTATAATTTCGAGGAAATGAGAGAGAAATTTCCTCATACATAGGAGGAAACATATTATGGCAACTATTACCGCAGGTGATTTCAGAAACGGTAAGACTTTCGAGATGGACGGCAAAATCATGCAGGTGGTGGAATTCCAGCATGTGAAGCCCGGCAAGGGTGCTGCTTTCGTCCGTACTAAGATGAAGAACATCGTCACCGGCGCCGTCACTGAGACTTCCTTCAACCCCACCGCAAAATTTGAGGAAGCTTTTGTGGAGCGCAAGGACATGGCTTACAGCTATAACGATGGCGACCTGTATTATTTCATGGACCAGGAGACCTATGACATGATTCCCCTGGGCAAGGACCTGCTGGGCGACGCCTTCCGCTTCATCACGGAGAACACCGTGTGCAAGGTCCTTAGCTACAAGGGCAACGTTTTTGGCCTGGAGTGCCCCAACTTTATGGACCTGGAGGTCACTGAAACCGAGCCGGGTCTGGCCGGAAACACCGCCACCAATACCCTCAAGCCCGCCACCGTGGAGACCGGTGCTGAGGTGAAGGTGCCTCTGTTTATCAACATCGGCGACAAGATCACCATCGACACCCGTACCGGTGAGTACCTGTCCCGGGCAAAGTAAGCAAGAATTCACAGCGATTCGGAAAGGAGCGCAATATGGAAATTTCTGAGAAGGTCGCGTATCTCAAGGGCTTGGCCGAGGGCCTGGCGCTGGACACGGAAACCAAGGAGGGCAAGCTCATCGCCGCCATCATTGATGTGCTGGACGAGATGAGCATCCGCTTTGAGGACATCGACGACAACCTGGTGGATCTGGAGGACGGCCTGGACGCCGTCAGCGATGATTTGTCCGAGGTGGAGGAAGCTCTTTACGAGATGGACGATGACGACGAGGAGCTGGATGACGACGCCGAATACTTTGAGACCACCTGCCCGGTCTGCCAGGAGGAGATCGTCTTTGACGAGGATACCCTGGACAGTGGCGAGATCCGCTGCCCCAACTGCGGCGAAAAGCTGGAGTTTGACCTCAGCGATTTGGCCCGGCCTGAGGATGACTACAACGACGAGGACTAATCCGATAACCGAAAAAAGGGGAGACGCTATGCGCCTCCCCCTTTTTAACTTGGCGAAGAGCATGTGCTTTTTCTGCCAAAGGATTGGCGGGCTGACGGATTTTTCCCCACGCATAAGCCGCTGTGAAAAATGATTCCCGTTTTTGCACCTGCAGATGGGAGCCTTGAGAGGCTTTCCTGACGCAGGATACTGCCAGATATACTATTGATCCAAGAGGAGAGAATTATGAAATATACTACTACAGTGGCCGATTATCTCACCTGGAGGGGGGATATTCCCTTTTCCGTGGACCCATTCAACGAGGTGGACAATCTGGTATTGTGCATCATTTCCTATATCAATTTCCGCCGGTTCCCGGAGCTGCTGACTCGGAATCCCCGGGAGGCGGTCTCCCTGCGCGACATCTGCCAAAAGCTCACGCAGGAGGACGAGCAGCTGGGCTTGTCCCAGCTGAGCTACATACCCGTGACGCAGCAGGCGGCGCAGACCGAGCGCTTTGCCGGGACGCGGATGTTTGCCTTTGAGGACCGCAGCGACCAGGAGACGCAGTTTGCAGCGGTGACCTTCCTGCTGCCGGATAAGTCCGTGTTCGTGGCCTTTCGGGGGACGGATACCTCCCTGGTGGGCTGGAAGGAGGACTTCAACATGAGCTACCTGGAGGCTGTTCCGGCTCAGGTGCGGGCGGCAGAATATACGGCTGAGATCATGAGGCTGTGCAGGTTCCATAAGGTGCGCATCGGCGGACACTCCAAGGGCGGCAACCTGGCGGCCTGGGCGGGCCTGCACCTGCCCCACAAGGATTACGGCCGATTGCTGGCGGTGTATAATAACGACGGACCCGGCTTCAACCGCAGCATGACGGAGGGGCCGGAATATGTGCTCCTAAGAGACAAGATGCACACATTCATCCCGGAATCGTCTATCGTGGGGGTGCTGCTGGAGCATTGCGAGGACTATACGGTCATTGCCAGCACGGCGAAGTCTATCATGCAGCACGAGGCGCTGTCCTGGTGTACGGAGCGCAACCGCTTTATCCATCTGGAGGAACGATCGACCATGGGCCGCCGATCCGACGACGTGCTGCGGGATTGGATCGGGTCTATGACGCCCCAGGAAAGGAAGGATTTTACAGACGCATTTTTTGAGATCCTCAGCATGGGCGGCAAGGCCCGCACACTGGATGATGTGCAGGAGATGGGCCTGAGCGGCGCGGTGGCGCTGGTGAAGGAATACGCCGGGGCGGATGAAAAGACCCGGCGAATTCTGGTGGAGACCTTCAAGCGCCTGGCGGTGGATATCGGGGAAGAGGTGGCGACATCAGCCCAGGATGGCCTGAAGCAGGCCACAGGCTTCCTGCGCAATTTGGGCAGGAAAAAGCCGGCAGAATAAAGAAAAAACCGCCCGGGGCCTCCTCTATAGGAGAGACCCCGGGCGGTTTGCATTTTTGGGCTTGATAAGCTTTTGTACCCCGGTGCGGCACCTGTGGCCGCACCGGGGTTTGCTGAAGTGTGTAAATTCATCCGCATGGGATAGGAAAGCTCTGCGCCCGCTCAGCTGCGCTTTTTGGCCTTTTTACCGGTGAGGGTGATCCAGGCTGCGGCGCTGCCGCTGACGAGCAGGACAGCCAGCCAACCGATGAGGCTGCTGTCACCGGTCTGAGGAGACTTGGTGGAGTTATCCTTTCCGGGCTTATGGGTGTTATTATCACCGCTGCCTGTATTGCCGGTGCTGCCGCTGCCGGGGAGCTTGTCGATGACCGTATTCTCGCTGCGCTTAGCGCCGCAGACGGTACATTCCTCATGCTTAGAGCCCTTCTCGGTTACGGTGGCTTCCTTGTCGATCACCCACCGGAAGCTGTGGGCTGCCGTGTCGGCCTTGTCGCCGCACTGGCACTCATGCCAGTGGTTGGTGTCATCATACTTCCAAGCCGTACCATAACTATGGGTATGAGAATCTGCCGTGGGTATCATCGTCAGCTCCGTCTCGACCCAAAAGCTCTGCGTATCGCCGTCATCGCCTATGCGAGTGTAGTTTACTTCCTGACCGTTGATTTTCAGCGTGGCATCGGGAGAGATGTCAGCGGTATAGGCAGTCACATATACACCGTAATGATAGGTCTTTCCGGCTTCAAAAGCGGTGATTTTGTTTTTATAAATATCGCTTCCCCATTCCGGCTCCGTAGAAAGAATACCTGTATCGCTGTCCAGGCTCCACCACTCACATCTGAATGCATAAGCTGCGTTTTCAGATACCGATCCCGTGAATACCGGCTTATCTCCGTTCTTAAAGCTGACGGTGACATCATTTATCTCAATCAAGTCAATTGCCGCTGGGTTAATGGACTCAGTCGGCGTGATCGTTTTAACATTGGGGAGACTCAGATATCCGTCTGTGGCGGGAACCGCTGTCACTGCGTTTCCGTTCACCGCAGCGGCGACTTCTCTGCTGAAGTCATATCCCCTTTCCGGCATCAGCAGAACGGAATATACATATTTTTTTCCACTTTCAAACGCAGTAATGGTCGGCAAGGTGCTGTATGCCCCGCCGTCAGAGTGCCATACGGCAACGGGCACATCGTTTTCATTTAACTCCTGCCAGTATTCATCGGCAATCCGGTACTTGCCCTGATCGGCGACGGCTACCGTGGCCGTGGCCCGGGGGGTATCGCCGGGGTTGTAGGAAAGGGTTGCGCCGACGATTTCAGCGGTGCTGATTTCTGAATCCTCAGGATATTCAGAGATCTGCTTAAAATGGGCCGTGAACGTCACGTCACTTTTCACGGTAATCTTGTTCTGCATTTGATCAGAGGAAAGAGGGGTGCCGGCAGAAATGGCAGTACCACTGCCGGCCTGGTATACGGCAGCATCGGCTGTCCAGTAGGCGAGCTCATATCCCGAATTTGGGAGTAAAGTATCGATGATACTGCCAACAAAGCTGAGAGTCTCTGTCTCGGATACCTGCAGCTTGTAGTAGTAGGGCTTGTTAACATCATCGTCAATGCCGTAATACACAAACGGGATCTGGTCGTTTTTAGTCATGGTTCCATAATCTCCGGGGTAGAATTTAACAGCATACGCTCCCGATTCCGCAAACGCCGAAATCGGCACCAGCGACAGTATCATGCAGAGCGCCAGCAGGACCCTCAGCAATCTTGCTTTTTGTGTGTTGATCTTCATGTTCTCACATTCCTTTCTTACAATTTTTCTCCGTATTCGGAGCAGAAGACACTGTTTTATTTAACATCAGCACCGCAGGCTGGACAGTTCTCCGGCTTTCTTCAGGATTGCTTTTCAATATACCCACTGATAGGTTCGGCATACATATTGTCGTCGGTGACGGGCTTGTAACGTTTGCCGTCGTACACATCGGTAAAACCGTTCGTAGCCTTGTAAATTTCGCCGGTCTCGGTATCGTAAACGCGCTCGTAGCCGAGGGTGGCGTCGCTCTGCTTCTGGCTCATAATGTCCTGGCTTCTGTTGCGGCTTTCCCAGGAGGACATAAAGCCGTCCATGGTCGCATTGAAGTTCTGGCTGATCTGCTGAGCAAGGGCAACCTTTTCATTGCTTGCCTGATTGGTGGCACTGACAAAGCTATCAGAATACTGCAGGGTTTTGAAGCAATCGGTCAGTACACCTTCCCACTCGATAAAGGTGTCCTTTGCGGCGGTAACAGCAACGATGTTGTAAGCCATATAGTAGCCGCCGTCCACCGCCTGGAGCTGATAGCCTACCACATTGCCGCTGGAGATGGCAAAGCTGCCAAAGTCCACCACACTGGCGGCAAATAGGCCCTCGCCCTCTTTGCCGTTATCCGTGAATGTCGCGCGGAGCTGCTCATCGCCCAGGGCGGAGGACTTCAATGGGCTGGCAGAGGGATAGCGGTCGGTGACGGTGAAGTCATTGAACTGGGGGAAGGTATATCCGGAATAAGCAGTCTCTACCTCCGATGCAAATGCCGTATACTGTGAGAATATTTTGAAAAAGCCCTCTGTGGATGGGTTATCAAGCACAGCGGCCTTGGTGAAAAGGGCCGCTTGGGTATTCCCCATGCTGTAGTTCTGCTGCCATGCTTCTTTGCCCGCCTGACTATGGAGCAAGACATCTGCCTTCAGCAGTACAAACATCTGGTTTAGCGGCTCATTTGGGTCGTATACCCGGATGCTGTGGTAGATGTTGGTGCCGCCGGACGTGACGGTCCAGCCCTTGGGGATAGTGATGCTGAAATCGGCAGTTTCATATTTTTCCGTCTGTGCGGCTTTGGCGACCGTCTGCGTGACCTTCACGCCTCTTTCCGTTTGTTCGGTTTTTGTGCCGTCATCGTTCACAACGGTTTTGCTGCCGCAGGCGGCAAGAAGCAAGGTCATGACCAAGGCCAGCGCAAGCGCCGTGATTCGTTTTGCATTCATCGTGTTTCTCTCCTTTTTTCCTTAATCCTGATTATAGTCCCAATAGAAACGGCAGGGATCGTATTTTTGATACGCACCGTATCCGTCTGTAAGCACCTCGGCAATGGGGAGCATCGTATAGTCCTCGGTGATCACATGGCTTGTGCTGATGTTGCGGACATCACCGTAAAAAGCAGTGAGCAGCTCAAGCTTTCTTAGCTTTACATTGCAGTTGAGATGCTGCGCAGCAGGATAGTAGGGAGACACCGAACCGTCCGGCGCAAGCTGCGCTTTTGTGTCGCTGTCGTCCAAAGGCTCCGAGGCATACACGATCTCATAAAAGGCACAGTTGGTCATCAGAATATTCCGATTAAACAGCCGGATCGGTGTTTCGCCGACAAGCTCGGACAGCTCCAAATCAAAGGCAATGTACTCCCGCCGATCCATGTCCCGATACCAATTCCAGCCGGTCGTACCCTTATCGAGATATTTGCCCGAAAAGAGCAGGCTGACTTTACCGCCGGCAACGGCGATCATCGGATCGCCGGAGTAGACCTTATCGGCATTTAAGTATTCTGCCGTATGATCCTCCAGTGTCTTTCCGTCGGAAGCATAGCGGTAAACCCTTCGGAACAGCGGATGCTGCGCCTTATCCATCGGTGAGGCCGCAAACGGCGGGCTGCTGACCTTATAGCCGGAGCCGTCATTTAAGTAGATCTCGCCCATTTCACCGTCATGGGTCAGACGCCAGTATCGGATGTTTTTTCCGGGCAGGGTGCCGACTTCCTGTATGTTTTTGCCGTTTACTAAAACGGAGTTGAAATTTGCCTGATACAGCTTCCCGTCAGCCACCACGAGATCGTTGACGGTTTTACTGTAGCCGTGATCCAGATTACAATCGAATTCGGCGTATTCGTTTATAATGCCCTCGCCGCCGAGAAATTTTGTGTAGTCCGATTGGTCATACGGCTTACCGCGCGCCTTTAAGAGCACCTGCTCAAGATTTACCGGCTCTGCCTGGGTAGCTGTGCTTTGCCCGCTGTCCGGGTCCGGCTTCCTGGCCTCGCCGGGGGAGGCGGAGCACCCGCACAGTGCAACAGCCAGCAGTGCTGCGCACAGGAACAGCCGGGGGACAAGCAGAAATTTTGCTTTTCCAGCTTTTTCCATTCCTTTCTTCCTTTCCCACACATGTTATTATTTGCAATTATAGCATAGAGCAAGGCGGACTACAGGACATTTTCCGAAGTGTCAATTGACACTTTTGGAATTATGCACCATGAAGCACTTTCCTTTTGGCTGCGCCTCCTGTATAATGACTAAAAACAAAACTATCCGGAGAAAAGCCATGAAATTCTGCCAGCAATTAAGTGAATACCTCTGCCGGCTCTCCTGCACAGGCAAGGAGCTGTGCGCCTTGGCCGGCATATCTGCCGCCTCCTTCAGCCGATATAAAAACGGAGAACGGGTCCCGGAGCTGGGTACTCCGGCCTTTGAGGGCCTGTGCCGCGCCCTGGGAGAGATTGCCGAGCAAAGAGGCTATGGGGATCTTACCGCCGACGCTGTGCGGGCGGCATTTGCTGCCTGCGAGGACTTTGTAGCCACAGACAAGGAGCAGCTACGCCGCAATTTTAACACCCTGGTGGCGGCCATGGGCATCAACCTTACCCGGCTGTGCCAGTACACCAATTATGATCCCTCCACCATCTTCCGCATTCGCAACGGGAGCCGGCGGCCTGCCGACTCCCGGCAGTTTGCCGGGGCCGTGGCCTCCTTTGTGGCCCGGGAGGTCGCTTCGCCCCGGGAGCTGGAGGCCCTGGCGGAGCTGCTGGCCTGCCCGGCGGAGGATATAGCAGACCTCTCCTTTCGCTATACGCGCCTGTGCAGTTGGCTGATGCAGGAGCAGCCTGCCCGCAGTGAGGGCGACATCACCGACTTTTTAAGCAAGCTGGACGAGTTCGACTTGAACGAGTATATCAAGGCCATCCATTTTGACGAGCTGAAGGTGCCCTCTATGCCCTTCCAGTTGCCCACAGCCCGCTATTATTACGGCCTGGGGGAGATGATGGACAGCGAGCTGGACTTTCTCAAGGCCACGGTGCTCAGCCGGTCCATGGAGCCGGTGACCATGTACAGCGATATGCCCATGGGCGAAATGGCCAAGGATCCGGAGTTCCCCAAAAAGTGGATGTTCGGTATGGCCATGATGCTGAAAAAGAGCCTGCACCTGAACCAGATCCATAACCTGGACCGATCCTTTGAGGATATGATGCTGGGGCTGGAGAGCTGGATCCCCATGTACATGACCGGACAAATTTCCCCATACTATCTGAAAAACGCGCCCGGCGGCCCCTTTTTACACCTGCTGAAGGTGTCCGGAGCGGCGGCTCTCAGCGGCGAAGCCATCGCCGGGCGCCACGCTGAGGGACGGTATTACCTGACCAAAAACAAGCGGGAGCTGGACCATTACGCCATGCGGGCCCGGGCACTGCTGGATAACGCATACCCCCTTATGGACATCTATCGCAGTGACCGGGAAAGCGAGAGGAATACTTTTCTGCTGGCCGACACCGGAAAGCCGGGGCACCGCCGCAGCATTCTCTCCACATTGCCGCTGTATACGGCCAGTGAGGACCTCCTGGAACGTATTTTGGCCCGGAACGGCATTGATGCGGAACAAAAGCAAAGAATAAAAAGGTACGCTGCGGCGCAGAGACAAAGAATCATGGCCATCCTGGCAGAGGGAACGGTGGAGGACGAGAGCCCGGCCTTTACGCCGGAGGAATTCAGGGAGAAGCCGCCGGTGCTGGAGCTGTCGGGGGTGTTCTGCGAAGCCGACATTCCGTACAGCCAAGAGGAATATACGGCGCATTTGAACGATACGAAGGCCTTTGCCGCTCAGAATCCGAATTATAGCTGGGAGATGAGCGGAAGCCAGGCGTTCCGCAACCTGCAGATCCTGATCCACCAGGGGCGGTGGGTCATGGTGTCCAAGGGCAAGGCGCCGGCCATCCACTTCGTCATCCGTCACCCTAAGCTGCGCTATGCCATTGAGAGCTTTATCCCGCCCATAACGGAGCATGGATAGGCAGATGTCCGCCATACAAGAAAAGACCGGCAGATTTCTGCCGGTCTTTTCTTGTGCTATTGTAAAGGGGCCTCTGTGGGAGGCACTTCGTAAGGAAGTGTCTCCTCTGGCTTTTGTAATCAGCCGGAATGATTGAATTGTAGGTAAAATCAATCACATTGGAGGATTACCAAATGGAGAAGTACATCTACAACGAGCAGAACGGGCTTTGGTATGACCTGCAAGAGGGCTACTATCTGCCCTGTCTGAAACTGCCGGAGAAAGAAGCAGTACACATCGGCATCTGGGGGCAACGGCACCGACGCTATCTCAAAACCCACCGCAAGGTGCTGTATACCTCTCTGCTCACCAGCGGCAAGCTGAACAGTTATCTTGCTGACATTGACCGGCAAGCAGAGGAAATGTTCACTCGGTTGGTAAAGCGGTTTTCCGAAAAGGAGGGCGTGACGGAAACGCTCAAAGCGGAAAACCAAATGCTGTGGGTACAGAAGATGAACAATCTGCGAAATGCCGCTATGGAAATCGTATCAACTGAGATTATTTACCGCTAACATTGCATAAGGAAGGTCGCTGTCGAAAGACGGCGGCTTTTCCTTTTAGGGCAGTGTTTGGAATGCCACTAGTAAGTCGGTGCCTTTTAAGTTATAAATTAATACTCAAAACTGTTGAAGTTCATAGTTGCAAAATACAAAGCAACAGCCAGATAGAATTCAACACTACCTGGCTGTTGCTTTACTTAATAATTCCTCTTGCTTTCAAAATTTCAAAATTTATTGCATCCTCAATGTCGTTTCTTAACATACGCATATTAGGATAGGCCCCTTGTTTAATAACTCGCTCAAAGAATGTCAAAACAGTATTGTTTTCAATAATCCCTTTGTCTTCGGCATCTACCTGTGCCATTAACCCCTTGTAGCATTTTCTGGCTATCGTCAATTTGTCATCTACGTTAATTGGATTAAAAGTAATGACTTTAGAAAACCTTGAATAAATTGGAGTGCCCAGATATTTTTCAGCTTCTTCTTCAGTCCTATAATTCGTAGTGCAAATAATAATGCACTTGGAAACATCCACGGAATAGTTTGCATCGACAAATGTACCTTCATCGAACATTTGGTAAAACGCATTGTAGAATGAAGGAGATACCTTATCAAATTCGTCCAGCAGTATAACATTAGAATTGCGTCTAATCAATTCACGAGCCAAGCTATCCTCACCATGGTCGGCACCAAAAATATACTGATAAGCACTGTTGGTCTGCTGCATCGAAAACTGGACTCTAACCATATCCGTGCCTAAACAGGAACTAATATATTTTGCTGTCTCCGTTTTTCCGATACCAGAGTCACCCAAAAACAGAAGCGTAACTGGCCTTTTACGTTCGCTATTTCGCAAAGCATAAATTGACGCCAAAGATTGTTTCATTACATGGGGTTGTCCTATTACAGCCTCGTTAAACCCTTCAGACATCTTGCGCATGTCATCTACTGTGATTCCAGGATATAGAGTCCTATGCTCTGAGATTATTTCTTTATCGTAATTCTTTACAATATCCTCATAAATTTTTATCGGAGGGTTGCAAAGCCATAGATTTTTAACATTGACTTTTAGGTTGCGCAGAACATTGTTAGAAAAGCCAAGAAGCGCCCACTCTCTCACGCCGCCGTAATCGTCCGTGTGTACCAAAAGATTCTCTACCTCCATAGGAGGATCTTTTTGCCCACCTACACCTTCGATCTTTAGGTCAGTTTTATTGATATGATTGACAACGTCCACTAAGAAGTGCACATCTTCCAGCTTTTCAGTTGCTTCTTCAAAATCTTTGTCCGCTCCCCAATATATCTCTATTCTATCCATTAGCCCTCCAAGACCCCAGCTAACACAACATCGTATACATCAGTTTCGGTAGTTACAGAACCGCTTTCAGATGCAGAAGCATAGTCTACACGTTTAGATGATTTTGCGGTTCCAAACTCAAACTCCTTTTGTACTTGCAAATCAGACTTCTCAATTTGTCCCACATGAATCGCATAGTATGTAAGTAGCATTTTAGGTAAATCAGACATCGTATAGCTGTTTCTGAAAGCAGTACGATTAAATCTTAAAATGATATCCTTGCCATCCACGGTAGCCACAAATTCATAATAGCCACGCCCCTTTTCAATGGCTTCCTCAATTTTGGTTATATCGATTTTCATTGCATCGCCATCGCTGGTTTTGAACGGCAGATCCCCATCGATCATGCTAAGAAAAGGAGCGATCAACATAATGTACGAAAAAGAATTTACTTCTGGTTTGACCACTACTTTGGGGAATATTTTAATACCGCTACAGCGTTTATTTTTTGTTCTGCGCTTATCTGCATCCAACAGGGCAATAAAATCTGCCAACAGAGTATTTTCAAGAATATTCTTTGCAATCCTATCAGATTTTCTTGAGAGATTTGCATTTACACCGGCTTCCACATTGATTGTTGCGCCACTCAAAAAACTGAAGATTTTGGATAAAGCATTCTTTTTGGTTCCTATTCCGCCCTCTATGCCCGCAGTTCCCTCAATTCCGGAGTTGACTTCAGTGATAAACTCTGTCGTCTTCTTGAGTTCGCCACCTGCAATAATCTGCATGAAATCTGCAACAAACGCTTCGTCAAAATATACTATTTTCAAGAAATTAGTGTTTTCCATTTTTCCTCCGTAATTATGAACAAAGGCGACCGCTATAAATTAGTCGGTCGCCTTTGTATATTTTTTAGTTCTCATGCAAATAAATTTGACCGACAATAGCATTTATCTTGCTATGTAATCTATCTGCATTTTCATAGTCAGCGTTACTTTCGAATGAGATCACTTCTTCAACCATTCTGGTTATCTCTTCGAGAACATCAGCCGCAGGTTCTATATATGGCAACTGTTTTATATAGTTTGATGAGTTGTTTGCGGTTGGATTTATCGCATGAACCAAATCATTTATTGTATCTGAATTCATTACTGCTAATAAATAGTAAAGTCTTGAAGGGTCTTTCGGGAAAATTCCTACTATTGATTGATCAAAAACATGATCTGCCATCAAAAACGCTCGTATTGTACTGGATTTTACCATTGGAATGCCAATACCGGTCTTGAAATAAAAAGAGGAATTTTGAAACCTCGACTTCTTATTCTTGTTATAGAAATCGATTGTCGCTTTATCCCAACGAACAAACCACTCATCGCTTTGTCTAACATATCGTCTCTTAGCGGCACTTTTGATATATGGAACATAACCTTCTTCAACATCTGGTATTCCATAAAGTGAAGTACAGCGAACTACAGTCGCTGGATCTATTACATCATAATTCTTGGCACCTTTAACATCTTTACCGGATGCCTTGATAAACCTTAAATTATCTCCTGTGTAAAATCCAGTTACAACGTCGGCAACATCGCCGAGCTTCTGCGCAGATTGGGATAGGAGTGTTGAAGTCTTCGATTCTGCTAATATCACCCTACATTGTTCATTCTCAAGAATATCTCTTTGCTTAAAGCTGTAAATCTGCAAATTTTCAGGGCGTTCTCTTTCGTTACCCAATAATGTGCCAAATTCACTTGAAGAATTGAAACCCTGAATTATTCTAAAGGTATTATCCAACGCACTTTTTTTATCGCATCTTTCGAGAGTGATAATTGAAAGATTCGAGTAACCAAAGCTAACACCAGGGAAAAATTTAGATGGAAAAATCAAGATTTCCTCAATCTTGGTATTTGTCAAAATCAGCTCCCTCAATCGAGAATGCATATTTAAGAACAAATAGGTATCTGGAATAATAAAAGAAAGTCTACCGTTCATTCTTAAAACCGAGATACATCTCAATAAAAACAACGAGTATGTTTCTTTGACATAATGCCCAGCAAACTTCTTCTTGAGGACATCTCTTTTTTCGTAATCTTGCCATGCTCCGTATGGCGGATTACCAATAACCTTTGTGTAATGGCCACCCAAGGAACTGAACATATCTAACTGTTTGTCAAACAATGTATCCGTTTGTTTTAACCACAACTGAGAGATGCTGTAAAGATCTAACTGCTCATCGAGCAGGGTATCCGTTTCTCTGACAACAACAGCAGAGTTATCTTCGTATTTCTTTTTCAAGATTGAAATAGCATCGCTGTTTATATCTAATGCATCTATTTGCACCAGCTTGTCAGCTTCTAATACTTCATCGATAAAGATACCTTCACCCGCAGAGGGTTCAAGGATAACATCATTATCGACAACTCCTAACTTAGAAACCATATACTTAGTAATATCTTTTGAGTTGGTGTAATAGGAACAAAATCTATCTCTCATATGTTTTCCTCCTTGAGGGAATCGAGCTTAAGCGTTGTCTTAAGCTTTATCTTAAGTAAATTATACTATGAGAGATTTACCACGTCAAGTATTTCAAAAGATCATTACGCTCAAGATGCTGCTTTAACTCTGCACTTATATCATTTTTCCAGTCTACGTTTTCGTCAAGCCATTTACGCATATCAAATCCAGTGAATGCTTTCATTGCTGCATATCCGTCATCAGCACAATAGACTTCCCAATACGGGGAGTTTTTAAGTGTCTGCAGATAATGGTTGTTTTCATCCTCAGCCTGCCTTACGAAAAGGATGGTTTTTTCTATTTCGCCCAGATAATTATAAATGCTCGCAACAAGAAGGAGTCGGTTTGTATTACCTTTTTCGTTCGAACTAAATCCACTCTTGAAATCGCAATTATAATGAATTCCATCCTGTTCAAAGTGCAGATCCAATCCTAATTTGATACCACCACTATCTACCATCGTCCAGGGAACATCATAGTGACGTTTCAATTCATCTTTGATTTCATCAGGCAAATCCAGGCTATCGATATATTCTGTAGCATCGCTTTTAATTCGTGCTTGTACCTCGTCAAAGTCAGGGGGATCAATTAGCATCAGCTCTTTAACAGGAAAATCAAATGCCAATTTACAAAAGGGTTCCCATAGCTCTCCGATACGACGTGCAAAAGCCATGTACTCGTATTCCCAAACCATGTTGCGATATTCAAGCATAACAATATAAGATGCATATGTTAAGAGTAAGATTTCATTCAACAGGCTCTGATTGTCCCATGCATCTCTTTTCGCAATAATATTAATGCTGGCAATTTCACCGTCTCTGAAGTCTTTGATTCGTTTATTGATTTCACTCGCTTTGTCATTTTTGGACTTTTTAGTTTTAGACAGTTCTACCAGTATGGAATCACCAACTTTTCTAAAAGTTGAAATCCACTCTATTTTTGTTTTAACCACAACGGGCTCCTCCGTAAGCAATATTGATAATTATATTGTACATTGTTTCGACAGTTTTTTCAATATGGCTCCCGTAATCAAAGCAATACAAAATATCCCAAAGCGCAGACAATTATATGTTGTTCACTAGATAAAAACAAATTGGAAATATACTTCAGTCTTTTGGCATGAGTCACTAGATTAATACTATTAATAAATACTTCTACTTCAAAGAAAATTAGCCGTACGACAAAATGAACGGTCTTGGAACTGTAATTTTGGGAATTTCTATTTTAAAATCTACTTTCCAAAGAAATATCCAAAAGCCGTTGACAAACAAACGTTCTATATGCTATACTATATCCTACTCTCATAGCAGAGTCCACAACTGAATATCTGAAATGAAACACAAGGCAGCCGCC
>OLRH01000234.1_pt1 | contig 26064 bp, 20 predicted proteins | sample 1672321 | NCBI WGS metagenome assembly OLRH01 (sample SAMEA3136671, study PRJEB25190) | human gut metagenome | reverse complement strand
ATCCGGGGCGGAAAAAGGCAACCAGCCTGTATTTCGGCGGCGGAACGCCCGCGCTTGCGGCAAATCGTATCAAAGAGATCATAGATGCGCTCGGCGAGCACTTCATCATCACCGAGGGGATCGGCCTTGAGCTTCACCCCGACAATGTGACGGTCGAGACGCTGCAAACGCTGAAGGAAGCGGGCGTGACAAAGATCAGCATCGGCATTCAGTCTTTTTCGGACAAGTATCAAAAAATTCTCGGCAGAAAGACAGTCGATACCGCGGCAATGGCGGCGGCTCTCGCGGCAGTCCCCTTTGAAACAGTTTCGATGGACTTCATCTTTGCCTTGCCGGGGCAGACCTTTGAAGATCTGCGTGCCGACATCGACGCGGCTTTCTCACTGGGGGCAAATCACGTCGCCATCTATCCGTTTATCGACTTTACCTTTACGGACAGCAGCGTTGCGGCGATGCCAAAAAGAGAAAAGCGGGAACTGCTGGACGCCATCACGCGCTACTGCATGAGCCGGGGCTATCCGCGCAGTTCCATCTGGACCTTCTCGAACGAGCCGAACGCGAGCTACTCGTCCATGACCCGGGATAACTTCCTCGGTTTCGGCTGCTCGGCCACGAGCCTTTTCAAAGAGCAGTTCAAGATCAACACCTTCGATGTAGATTCCTACTGCGAGAGGATCGGCTCGGGCAGCCTTGCGACTTCGCTGACGCTCCGCTTTACGAGGCGGCAGCGAATGATCTACTGGCTGTTCTGGACGGCGTACAGCACAAGGGTGAACGCCGGTGACTTTGAATCCTTCTTCGGCGTGCCGCTCAAGAAGATGTACGGGATGGAGCTTTGGCTTGCAAAACGCCTCGGCCTTGTCACGGAGCATGACGGCACATACGAAATGACGCTGAAAGGCGCGTTTTCCTACCACTACTACGAGAATTTTTACACGCTTTCCTATATCGATAAGATGTGGGGCATCCTGAGAGAAGAGGCATTCCCCGAATCGATCAAGCTGTAGAAAAAGCGCCTGCGCCGTCTTCGGCGCAGGCGCTTTTTGTGAATGTGGGCGTGGCGAGCCAAGAGCCTTACCCACAATTGGTGATATATCCAGAGAGGCGGAGAAATGAATAAAGAAGACATAGCCTGCGTGCTCCCTTCAGAATGATGCGCAGATGCTTCATTCTACCGGAGTTTGCAGACTATGTCGTCTTCTTATGTGCGATTCAGTTTACCGTAGGTTGTCTGATCTCAATAATAGTTGCCGTCTCTGCGGCTTGCTTCCAGATCAAAGCGCACTTCATCCGGATACAGCTTGGTGCGTCCCCACTGCGGAACGCTCGGCCATGCAAACTTGTCCAGACCGGCAAGTTTTACGGTTTCGATGGCCTCTTCTTCCGCCTGAAGAAGAACCTTGCGTTCGTCAACTCGCTGCGCCTTGCCGTCCTGCAGCAGGATCTCGCCATCTACGATGACCATATCTACATCACTGGGGCTGCCGTTCGCAACAATGGTGTCGATGATATTGAAGCGCGGCATCAGGCGAGGATTGATCAGATCAATTGTGATGATATCCGCCTTCTTTCCGACTTCAAGGGAGCCGACCTCATTTTCCATGCCGACGCACTTTGCCGCGTCGATCGTCGCCATTTCCAGCACCTTTTCCGAGGGCAGATAGAAATCATCGTGGGATGCAACACGGTGAACAGCCTGCGCACGCTTCATGGCAGAGAACATATCGAAGCTGGAGCTGAGCATGGAACCGTCCGTAGATACAGCTACGGTCACGCCGAGCTCAAGCAGCTCCACTACGGGCGTGCGGGTGTTGACCTGACGCATGCCAGGCGCAAAGCTGACGTGCGTATCCGTCTTTTGGAGGAGAAGAACCTCGTCCATCGACAAGCCTGTGCAGTGCTGCAGGTGGACATCCGGCCCGAGAAGAGCGTTTTCTTTGTCCATTGCGGCGAGACGGACCATACCGCCAAAGGCGTCTGTGTGAATTCTCGTATTATACTTGCGGGCGATGCGGCGCATTTCCTTCGCTTGATAGAGATCCCACTCCGTCGGTGCGATGACACGGTCCGCGCCGGTAGGCCCGGAGACCTCGATAGAGGTCACGGCGCCGAAGGGGGTCACATATGCCCGCGTGCGGTCGTTGTTCTTATGATTAAGCTCCTGAATCACCGTCTCGAGGCTGTCCAGCAGCTGCTCGAAGCTTACTTCCTTCTCTACGCGCTTCCCGTTTTCCCAGCGGCTGAAGCGATGCGGCCACGGCAGACTGCACGGGCCTGTGCAGACAATGTCGCGCACGCCGATTTCTGCATAGCCCTTTGCATTGTTGAGAGCAAAAATGGGATCATCACATCGCGGCTGCGAGCCGAGGACGCAGACGCCTGTTGTCACGCCGCTGCGCAGGCGCTCCAACGCGGAAAGACGGCCCTCATAATACCAGAAGTCATCCGTCAGATAGTTTTTGTAGGTGTGCGTCATCACGGGCATCCAATAGCTTGTGTCCTTGACAACGGACTTGAATACCGAATGTCCGCCGTGGCCGTGCGCGTCGACAAAGCCGGGCAGAATCACGTGATCGGCACAGTCTACCGTTTTAGCGCTCGCTGCGTTCTCTACCTCTTTGCTGGAGCCGACAAACGCGATCTTTCCGTCCTTAACGCCGACGGCGCCATCCTGAATGACTCTGCGTTCAGCATCCATGGAAATTACTGTTGCGTGCGTCAATAACAAATCAAACATTGTCAATTCCTCCGTTTACCAAGTCCGATAGGAAGGACGGAAAATTTCTTCCGCCGGAAGATGGAAACCGTCTCTTTCCATGTAGCCCAGCTTCATTTTGTCGTAGTAGATCTGACCGCGCTCTTTGAGCTCGTCCGTATCGACGCCGAGAACCTTCTGGTCTTTCATCACGATGCGGCCGTTGATGATCGACATCTTGATATCCGTTCGATTGCCTGCCATGAACATCGTGCGAATCGGGTCGTCGATGGGCCCCATGTGCAGAGAGTCCAGATCCACCACGATCATATCAGCTTTTGCACCCTTGCAAAGCCGGCCGAGGTCATCGCGGCCCAGATATTGGGCTGCTCCCAGCGTTGCGGCGCGATAGATATCTGCATAGGTCGAACCGACGGCATTTCCCTCCACCATGCGGGAGAACATACTGGCCGTGCGGATGTTCTGGAAGAAGTCGGGCGGGAAGGTGTCTGTTCCAAGAACAACATTGATCCCTCTGCGGCGGTATTTTGCAAAGGAGTCCAAATAACCGCCGCTGCGCCCGATGATGACTGGGCAGTGGATAACGGTCGTACCGGTTTCCTGAAGGAGCGTGAGATCGTCGCCGTCCTCATCCCGGCCCCATCTGGTTCCGGCGGTAATATGGCAGTGGGGAATGCCAACGCGTTTGCTCAGGAAGTGAATGTCATTGAGATAGCCGATGGAGCTCTTTCCGGTGCGCTCGTGGATCAGATCATACTCCACCTTGCCCTGCGCTGCGTGCAGCTTGATGGGGCAGTTCAGCCTTTCTGCGGCATCCTTCGTCTCCAGTAAGACCTGCTCAGTTTGAGTTTCAATGCGCTCAGGCTCCAGACAGCCGCGAATCAGACCATTATACATGCCGTCAAATTTTTTGACGAATTCGATTGCGCGCTCCAGACCTTCTTTCCCTTTCTGCTCATCGTAGCACACGCCGTAGGAACCGTCGCCCTTTGAGACGCCCAGACCGCATTGATAGCTGGGGCTTGTGTACAGGCGCAGACCGACGCGCGCCGCGTTCTGCACTGCTGCGACCGCTTCTTCGTAGGTCTCGGCCCAACCCTTATAATAAGTTGAGGTGATCGGCATTGCTGTCGTGACGCCGCTCATGATCAGCTGGGTATAGGCGTACAGGGACTTGAACGCCTCATCTTCCGCGCTCATCAGTTCGTGAGGCCCCTTGCGGAAATACTCTTCAGAGGGGCGGAGGCTCTTGATCACTTCCGGATATGCCTCCAGATGGATGATGTCGTGGTCGATATCGCCCAATGCGTTCAAGTCAATAAAACCGGGGCAGACCACGGCGTTGCCGGCATCGATGGTCTCATCAACCGCACCCTCATAGCTCTTTCCGACATAGAGGATCGTTTCGTTCTCATAAACGACTTCGCCGTCAAGCAGCACCACATGGTCGCTGCCGTCATAGCCCACCACATATTTTGCCTTCACTTTGGTAATCATATAAAGCTATCCTTTCTTTTTTTAAAAAAGAGGTCCATCGTATACCGACGGACCTCTTTTTAAGCTGGGTATCAAACGAGTATACCCATTTGTTTCAGACTTCCACCGCTTATGCGAAAAATCACTTCAGACGGCGAAAAACAGAGCCTATCGTCTATCAATTACTCAAAAGTAACCATGTGGTAGAAGTGGCTGGCTGCGGGAGTCGGCTTGAAGTTCTTGACATTACTGCGAATGCCCATGACCTGCTCAGTGTTGACCAGGCAGATGCAGAAGCAATTCTCACGCATGTACTTCTGGATATCCTTGACAAGAGCCTCTCTCTCAGGACCGTCTTCCATTGCGCGCTGCTTGGTCAGCATTTCGTCAAGCTTGTCATCGCGCAGGAACATCGAGTTGTTGACGGGAATCTGAGCGCTGTGGTACGGACCGTAGATGTTGTTGTCGGGCTCGGGGAAGCCGACGGCACCCCAGCCGTTGATGAAGAAGTCCTGATCGCCGCTTTCAAGCAGGTCGAAGTAGGTACCGGCTTCATACACATCGATCTTGATATCGAGGCCGATCTCAGCGAGCATCTGCTGGATGACCGTGCAGGTGTTGACTCTCGCAGTGTTCTCCGAGGTCCAAAGGTGCAGGGGCTTGGAGGTGTCGTAACCGGAGGCGGCGAGCAGCTCCTTCGCCTTTTCGACATCGTAGCGATCGGTAACGTCGCTGTCATCAAAGTACTTCATGTTCGGCGTGACAGGACCGGGCGTGAACTGCGCAATGCCTCTGTAAACGGATTCAGCCAGAGCGTTCTGGTCAATGGCGTAGTCGATTGCCAGACGGAAGTTGGGATCATTGAAGGGCGCCTTGGAGTTGTTCATGCCCAGATAAACGAAGGTCGTGCTCAGGTTGCGAACCACATCGGTATCCGGGTTGTCGGTCAGACGAGAGACATCATTTGCGGGAACTTCAAAGATGATATCGACGGTGCCTGCCTCAAGCTCGATGACGCGGCTGTTCGCCTCGACGATCGTGCGGATGACCAGATTTTCGTAGGCAGGCTTCTCGCCCCAATACTCTTCGTTGCGGACGTAGACGCACTTGTCATTCTTATCCCAGGAAACGAACTTGAACGGGCCGGTGCCAACGGGATGGGTCTTTGCGTGCTCGATATCCGTGGTGAATTCCTTCTCGGAAACGACAACAGCACCGATGTAAGGCAGATAGCCGAGAAGAGGGAAGGGATCCTTCGTGGCGATGACGATCGTGTAATCATCCTCAACCTTGCAGTTCTCGGGATCAATGTAGCCCATGATATAAGAAACCTTTGCGCCATCGGGGCCGGCTGCGCGGGTGAAGCTATAAAGGACATCGCTCGCCTTCATCTCTTCACCGTTGTGGAACTTGACGCCCTGACGGAGATGGAATCTCCAGGTCGTCTCGTCAATACGCTCATAGCTCTCAGCCAGCAGCGGCTGAAGGTCGCCGTTCTGATCGTAGCGGTAGAGCGTTTCATAGACGGGGTTGAGGTTGTTGACGCTTGTGGAGTTAGAAGAAGCGTGAGGATCGAGGGTCGGGGGATCGCCGTTGAGGGCAACGACTAAGGTGTCCTTTTTCCCCCCGTTAGGGTCCTGCGACTTGTCACCGCATGCGGTAAGCGTGGTGAACATCATCACGAGTGCCAGCAGCAGAGCAGCTGCACGTGCAAGGCCTGTTCTTTTCATTTTCTTTCTCCTTTTTTGTTTTTTGTTCTCAAATCCGGCATTTAGTGTCGGGAATTGAAAAGTGGGGAAGGGAAATTGCTTTCTGCGTCAGGCAAGATGGCAGGCGACGAAACGGCCTGGCGCGACCTCACGCAGTTCGGGTGTCTCCTTGAAGCAGCGCTCCTGCGCATAGGGGCAACGGCCTGCAAAGCGGCAGCCCTCGGGCAGGTTGACCGGACTGGGAACATCGCCCTTGAGGATGATTCTCTGCCGTTCAATGCCGACGCGGGGGATCGGAATGGCGGAGAGCAGCGCCTTGGTATAGGGGTGAAGCGGATCTGCGAAAATATCGCGATAGTTGCTCAGCTCCACGATTTTACCCAAATACATGACGCCAATGCGGTTGCTGATGTGCTTGACAACGCTCAGATCGTGAGAAATGAACAGATAAGTGAGTCCGAAATCCTTTTGCAGGCGGATCAGCAGATTGATGATCTGTGCCTGAATACAGACATCCAGCGCGGATACCGGCTCGTCGAGCACGATAAAATCGGGGTTGACGGAAAGCGCACGGGCGATGCCGACGCGCTGACGGCGGCCTCCGTCGAGCTCATGCGGATATGCGTTGATCAGACGGTGTGAGAGACCGACGATATCCATCAGCTCTTTAACACGGGCTTCCAGCTTTGCCTTGTCTCGCTGATATTCATGCTGGTTTGTCAGCGGTTCAGCGATCAAGTCAAAGATGGAAAGTCTGGGGTTGAGGGAAGAGTAGGGGTCCTGAAAGACCATCTGCACATGGCGGCGGAAGTCTTTCATTTCCGTTGCGTTAAGGTCATGGATATTCTTTCCATGGAAAATAACCTCGCCGCCGTCCGCCTCCAGCAGGCGGATGATCGTGCGGCCCGTCGTGGACTTACCGCAGCCGGATTCGCCCACCAGACCAAGCGTCTCGCCCTTTTCAATGTAGAAGCTGACGTCGTCAACTGCGTGAAGAAGGCCGTTTTTTACATGAAAGTATTTTTTCAGATGATTGATTTCCAGCAGCTTCTCACGCTGGGTGGTTGCTTCGCTCATTTTGTTCCCTCCTCTTCCGCGTTATCGCTATACAGGAAGCATTTGATCTCATGCGTGGGCGAGAGCTTGCTCAGACCGGGCTTTCTCTTGGTGCAGATCTCCATGCAGTTCGGGCAGCGGGGATTGAAGATGCATCCTTCAATTCTTTCGGTCGGTTCAGGCGGCAGGCCCTTGATCTCTTCCAGCCACTCCTCTTCCGTATCCAGCTTGGGGATCGAATTGAACAAGCCGCGTGTATACGGGTGAGACGGATTGTTGTAGATCTCCTCGACCGGAGCGTATTCGACAACGTGTCCGGCGTACATGATGGCGACCTTGTCGCAGATCTCTGCAACGATGCCAAGGTCGTGCGTGATGAGAATCATCGAGGTACCGAATTTTTCCTTCAGCTCCTTGATCAGCTCCATCACCTGCGCCTGAATGGTCACGTCCAGAGCAGTTGTCGGCTCGTCCGCGATGATCAACTTCGGTCTGCACGCTAGTGCGATTGCAATAACAACGCGCTGCTTCATGCCGCCTGAAAACTGATGCGGATAGTCCTTTGCACGCTCTCTTTTGATACCGACCATTTCCAGTAACTGGCAGGCCTCTTCATAAGCCTCGTGCTTGCTGATCTTTTTATGCAGGCGAATCATTTCCATGATCTGATCTGCCACACGCATACTGGGGTTGAGCGAGGTCATGGGGTCTTGGAAGATCATCGATATCTCTTCACCCAGAATTTTGCGGCGCTCCTTATCGGAGATTTTGATCATGCTTTTTCCGCAGAACGTGATCTCACCGTCGGTGATCTTGCCCGGAGGGGAGGGGAGCAGACCCATGATGGCCATAGCCGTCGTCGTTTTGCCTGCGCCGGTTTCGCCAACGAAGCCCAGTGTTTCCTTGCTGCCGATGTGCAGATTCAGGTCGTTTACCGCATAGACGATGCCGTCTTCGGTTTTGTATGTCACACACAGGTGATTGATGTCGAGCAGCTTATCCTGGTTTTCCATGTTTTCCATTTTGTCACACTCTCTCTCTGTCAGTTCTTCAGCTTGGGATCCAGCGCATCACGAAGACCGTCGCCCAAAAGGTTGAGCGAGAGCACCGTGGTAACAATGAACAGACCCGGGAAAATCGTCAGATACGAATAACCACGGATGTAGTCGCGTCCTGTTGAGAGCATGTTGCCCCATTCCGGCTGAGGAGGCTGAATGCCAAGGCCGATAAAGCTCATGCCGGCAGCCGTCAGGATGGCCATGGCGATACCCAGCGTTACCTGAACGATGACTGGAGCAACGCAGTTCGGCAGGATATGTTTCAGAATGATCTTGCGATTGTTTGTGCCGGAGGCTGTAGCGGCTTCGATATACTCCTCACCGCGGATCGTCATGACCGAGGCTCGAACGATTCGGGCGTAGGTCGGTACGGAGGAAATGCCAACGGCTATCATCAGGTTAAACAGTCCACTGCCGAGCGCTGCGGCCACGGCGATGGCCAGCAGGGTCTGCGGAATCGCCAGCAGAACATCCATGACTCGCATGATGACATTGTCAACACGCTTGCCATAGAAGCCGGCAATCGCGCCGAGAGAGCCGCCAACCAGAAGGGCAATGCCAACGGAAACGAAACCGACCAGCAGCGATACGCGCGTACCGTAAACGATGCGGCTGAATACATCGCGGCCGAACTCATCTGTTCCGAACCAATGCTCTGCGCTGGGGGCCTGGAACTGATGTGCCAGATCCTGCTGCGCATAGTCATAGGGGGCGATGTACGGCGCAAAGATTGCCATGAGCGTCAAGAGAATCAAAATAACAAGTCCAAGAATGGCCATCTTATTACGGCTCAGACTTTTCAGTACAGTAACAACCTGGCTTCTGGATTTTACTTTCTTTTGCATAAGTACAGACTCCTTTTCTTCTTGTTGGCCTGAGCCTTACTGCTTGTTGACTTTCGGATCCACAAAGGCGTAGAGAATATCCACCACCAAGTTGACCAGACTGAAGCAAACAGCGATGAACAGAACGCTTCCCTGTACCACCGGGAAGTCTCTCTGCTTAATGGCTTCGACCATCAAACGTCCGACGCCGGGGATGGAAAAGACGATTTCCGTGAGCATGGCGCCGCCGAGAAGGTTTCCGAACTGCAGGCCGATGACCGTGATGACGGGGATCAAAGCGTTGCGGTATACATGACGCATGATCACGATAAATTCCTTCTGGCCTTTTGCACGGGCTGTTTTGACGAAATCCTGACGGATGACCTCAAGCATACTCGAACGAGTCATTCGTGCAATGACTGCGGTGCTCTGCATTCCCAAGGCGATTGCGGGCATGATCATCTGCTTGAGGGAACCGAATCCGGAGGGAGGCAACCAACCCAGATGAACGGAAAACAGCAGAATCATCAGAATGCCGATCCAGAAAATCGGGGCGGATGTTCCTAGCAAAGCAAGCACCATTACGATATTATCAATAATCGAATACTGCTTTACTGCGGAGACGATGCCGAGAATTGTACCGACAACAACAGCGATGATGGTCGCAGCGGTCGCCAGCTTGACCGTGTTGGGGAAGACGGTCGTGATTTCCTTTACCACAGGGCGGCCGGTGTTATAGGAAATACCCAGATCCTGTTCAAATACGATTTTCTTCAGGTAGTTTCCGTACTGAACCAAAAACGGATCATCGAGTCCCAGTTCTTCTCTCAGCTCTGCCTTTGCCTCCGGCGTGGCAGACTCACCGAGCATCATTCTCACCGGGTCGCCCGGAGATATCTGCAGAAGTGTGAAAACGATGAAGGACACTCCTACAAGGACTAAAACGAGATAGCCCAATCTCTTTGCAATGTATCGAATCATTATCTCATCCATCCATTTCTTTTTGTGAAAAAATATGTAGCAGAATAGTTCGCTGGAGTCATGTGCTGTGGGCTAATATGAAAGGCGAGTAAATCATGAGCGGCTCAGCTGAATCTGAGCGGCACCATTATTGTTTAGAGAACGACTGTTTTTGCTTGCCTTAATTAAACGATATTGCAACACCACCCCTTGCTTGCTAAAAAAACGTGCGACCGGTCTCGCTGTTTTTACCGTTGCATTTATAATAATATATCTGTTTGCAATATTCAATAATCAAAAATGTCAAATAAATATCAAAACAATTGTTTACAACGCACAGTTCTTCAGCGTCGGGGGGGAACAGATAAAATTATGAGCGAAGCCATGAATTCCGTTTTTTCCCAAATTTGTCAGCACCAATGACTGGATGGGAGATTTGCTTTTTCCTTTGCTTTGCAAGTGATGAGCTGAGCGCACCTGATCCTGCGAAAAGCGGATCGCGCGTCGCCTTTTTATTCAGAGGGAGAGTGAAAAAACTCCGCTCTCGGATGCAGTGATGGCCGTCAGGAGAACGCCGGCGTGCTGAATGGAAGAAAAGCTGGCTGCCGCATTTTGCACCGCAGCGGCAGCCAAATTCGAAAAAGCGGTCTGAACCCTGCACATCACAGGGGCCAGACCGCTTCGGGTGCGTTGTCAAATTTTCCTACAGCGCCTGCTTTGCTGCTCTTGTGGGAGGGATAGCAGGAAATGATCACATGATAGCGGCGTCCGGTGCAGTACCGCGGCAGAGCAGGCCGCAACCGGGCTTTGCGATATATGCTCCGCTTTCGGCCACCTTCTGACCACGCAGAAGGGTCATGACGGGCGTACCAATACCCGTTTTGCCCACAAAGGCGGAGAGCTGATTTCGGTACAGCAGGGACTCTGCCGTGATCTCCCACGCTGCATTGGGATCGAGAAGAACGAGATCGGCATCAAAGCCAATGTCGATTGAGCCCTTTTTCCCAAACAGGCCGAAGGCTTTAGCGGGCTTTTCGCACATTGCTGCCGCTAAAACGGAGGGAGAGAGACCACGCTTGACGCATCCTTCGTCATAGGCGACCTGCAGGCAGCTCTGAATTCCGCTGATGCCGCCCCACACATCAAAGGGCGTGAGAAGATCGCTGCCAAATTTTTCTTCATAGGCGCAAGGCGAATGATCGCTTGCAATTCCACTGAAGGTTCCGTTTGCAACGTGCTCCCACAGGCGGTTTACCTCGTCCTGCGAGCGCAGCGGCGGCGCACATTTGAAGAGAGCACCCTTTTGCAGAACATCCTCATCGGTCATGGAAAGATAGTGCGCGCAGGTTTCTGCGGTGATGTCATAACCCTCGCGCTGCGCTGCGGCAATTCGGTCGGCAACGTCGGGGCTGCTTACATGGCAGATGTGCACTCTACAGCCGGTTGCCTTTGCCAACTCGATGATGGCGGTTGTAGCAACCATTTCGGCTGCAACCGGACGGGAGTCCAAGAAGGCGCGCCAGTCGCTGCGTCCACTTGAACGCATGAGCTGCTCCAGATGCTTGATCATGGAATAGTCCTCGCAATGGAAACAGACCTTGCCGCCGAAATTCTGAATCAGGCGCATGGCTTCATAGGCCTGTCCATAATTCAGGGGGGAGTAGTCCAGAGAAACCGGTCCGATGAACGATTTGAAGGCGATGCAGCCCTTCTCATTGAGCGCAGACAGATCGCGGAAGTTTTCCGGGATCAAACCGCCATAAAAGCAGTAATCCGTGCAGGCGTTTGGGGCAACGAGCTGCTGCTTGCGATCAAAGAGCGCAGCGGTCGTCATGGCAGGTTCATTTTGCAAGGGCATGTCAAGGATGGTTGTAAAGCCGCCGACTGCGGCGGCCTGCGTGCCGTGGAGAAAGTCCTCGCGCCAGGTATAGCCAGGATCGTTTAAATGCGCGTGAGTGTCAATTGCTCCGGGAAAAACCAGCAGATTATCCGCAAAAATACATTCTTTTGCCCAGTGAGGGTCGCTGCTCGACAGAATCGCGGCGATTTTTCCATCCTGAATGGCCAGATCTCCGCGCTGCACCTTCTGGGATGTCACCAAAAGCCCATTTTTGATCAACAGATCATACATAAGTCTAACCTCCTGTATTGTGTAGCAAGCAATAAAGCCAATAAACTGGTCGTTAGGTTTTTACGTACTGAAAATATAACATGGAATCAATAAGAATTTCAATAACAAAATGCCGGAAGATCCATTTTTGTGCTGAGCATACAGACAAGAGGGTCTCCTTTCGATAGCAATCGAAAGGAGACCCTCTGCATCCGGTGAGAACCTGCTGCGGAAAAAACGGTCAGCGCAGTCCCATATAACGCTGCTCAGCCCGCTTCAGATGGTCCACGATCAGTTTCTGGGCAGCTTCACTGTCGCCCTGCTCAATCGCATAGAAAACGCGGGAGTGCTCCGCGTGCAGTGCAAGAATCTGGTTGGGTGTTGATGTGCCGAGAGCATTGAGGAAGGAGAGAATCTTTCGACAGATAAAGAGAAGATCCGTGAGCAGCTCGTTGCCGGCACAGGTCGCGATGCCCATGTGAAAATTCGTATCACATTTATGAATCTCGGCATAATTCTCCGCTTCCAGCATAGCGCCTTCATACTCAATCAGCGGACGGAGGAAATTGGTAACCTGCTCGCGGTGCTGCTCTGTGGCGAGACGAACGGTTTCGCGTTCGATGAGAACGCGAAGCTCATAAATGTTGTTGTTGGAGTCTGCACTGAGAAGTGTGGTCCAGGAGAAGGGAAGCGTGAAAATATCCCGCGTGTTCTTGGCAAGGTAAACGCCGCTTCCCGGCAGAATATTGACAACGCCGATGGCACTGAGAACTTTGAGAGCTTCCCGCACAGCCGAGCGGGACACGCCCAGCAACTCCGCAAGCGTGCGGTCTCCGGGGAGACGGTCGCTGGCGTGCAGCTTGCCGGCTGTGATGTTCTTTGCAATGTAGTCGCTGAGCGCTTCAAGAATATTGCTGCTGTAGGTCTGGCGGACGGTGGGAGAGTCCTCAGAGGGGAAAAAATGAATTTCCGAGACAGAATTTTCATCTTTCAGCAGACTGTCGATAACGCTGCTGAATTCTACAGGCCGCAGATGAAATACAGACGGAGGAATCCCCAATTTTTCGGAAAGGACGTTGGTGATTTGCTCTGGGTCACTGCAACCCTTCGTTTCAATATTCGATAGTTTTGCCACACTGAACATTGGCGAGCCATCTGGATTCCTGAAAAATACCTTGATGAATTCAGACTGGGTCATTTTTAAACGATGCCGCAGGGTTAAAATATTTCGTCCAAGACGATCACTATTTTTCTCTAAAGCCATTGTAGTTGCATTCCTCCGCTACAAATTTATTTCAAGTTATCGTGCCATACTGGAGCGCGCTGTTTCTGTGCTGCGCTTGAGAGGGCGGGATTATATCTCATTTTCAAGGAAAATAGTTGCAGAATTTGCCAGCAATGCCGCAGCGGACGCACTTGCTTGATCACTCGGGCAGAAAAAAGGACTGTGCAGGGGATATCTCTCTGTACCTGGCTCGTGGACGCCGAATAGATAGAAGAAGGAAGGCGCAATGTCGCCATACAGAGAAAAATCTTCTGAGAACGAAACGCTTCCGCACTCCACAATGCCGTTTTCAGAGTAAGTTGCCTCTACAGCAAGTCTTGCCGTAGACATAAGCTGTGCACTGTTGACCGCAGACGGAAGCCCTGGGACAAACGAGATCTCTGCGCGGCACTCGTGCGCTGCAGCAATGGCCTTTGAGAGCTCTTCGATTCGCTTGCGGATGAGCTTTCGCCCTTCCGCAGAGAAGGTCCGCACGCTGCCAAGAAGGGACATCTGGTCTGGAATGACATTATCGCAGCTGCCGGCATGAACGGAACAAACGGAAAGAACGGCGGGGTCGAATGGGTTGAGATTCCGGCTGACGATGCTTTGCAAGGCGAGAATCAATTCAGCTCCGCAGACGATGCTGTCATGCGTGAGGTGGGGGCTGGAGGAATGGCCTCCGTCGCCCTGAAGCATGATTTGAAACACATCCTTGGCAGCGGTTACCGGTCCTGCATGCAGGCCAACAGTACCTGACTCAAGCTGAGGCCATACATGCATTCCAAATACAGCGCGAATCGGAAAGCGCTGCAGCAGTCCGGCTGCAATGACCTTTTCGGCACCGACCATAGTTTCTTCGGCGGGCTGAAAGAGAAACAATACATCACCCGGTAAATCATTCTTGTGCTGACGCAGCAGCGCGGCGGCCCCGAGCAATGCTGTTGCATGCACGTCATGTCCGCAGGCGTGCATGGTTCCGGGGATCTGCGAAGAATACGCCCATTCGGTGCTTTCTTCAACGGGGAGGGCGTCTATGTCGGCGCGGAGCAGAACTGCGGCGTCATGCTGCTTTCCTCGCAGTATGGCAGCGACGCCTGTGGGCAGACCGAGGTCCAGCTCCTCCAGCCCGAGCGAAAAGAGCGCTGCGCGGATCTGCGCGGTTGTCTTCTGCTCCTGCTCGGAAAGCTCCGGATGCTGATGAAGCTTGCGGCGAAAATCAAGCAGAGCCTGCATCTCTGAAGGAGAAAAAGATGTCGATGCAAAATGTATCATATGATGATCATCCTTCCTGATTTGATGAGCCGCGATCATACGGATGCTACGGCAGAAAAGCGCATCGATAAAAACAGTTATTACCTGTTTGTTTTATAGTTTAGCATACTGGTCAATAGGGTTTCAAGATAAATTTTTGCGAATATCACAACAACAGAGTAAAAATCGGGGGAGAAATTGACGAATTGGGGGGCGCAAACCGGCATGATGCATTTCGGGGAGATCCCCTTGAAATTCGGAGGGTACTTTTTTTACAGGGAGGGATAACGATAATATGGAGAAGGTGCGGAGAAAAAAGAAATAATTTGCGGGTTTGCATGTCCCGTAAAATTTCATAATTCCAGAATACCGGCTTTGCACCACCTGTTTTTCGCAGAAATTATATATCATGCACATATTTTGAAAAAATAATTTGGGCAAAATAAAATATTGAAAAAAAGCACAAAAGAATTTATTATAAAAACATACCAACCGGTTGAAGAGTTTTTAAAACCGTGCCGGAACGAAAGAAACTACTCTAGAGGTTGTATCCATCTTGCCGCTTGAAGGAGGCTGGGCGAATGTACGACTTACTCATTAGAAATGCAGTATTGGTTACTCCGGATGGAGAATGTGAAAAAGATCTGGCAATTCAGAATGGGAAGATTGCCGCGTTTCTGGAAAGAGGAACGGGAGAAGCTGAGTGTGAAATTGATGCGAGCGGGCGATATGCCTTTCCCGGAATCGTTGATCCGCATGCACACCTCAATGAGCCGGGCTGGACATGGCGAGAGGATTACGAGCATGGTACGAAGGCTGCGGCTGTTGGCGGAGTAACAACTGTGATCGACATGCCGCTCAATAATGCGCCGTCTACTACGACGGCACAGCGAGTGAAGGACAAGATCGAACTTGTCGAACCGAGCGCCTGCGTTGATTTTGCTCTCTGGGGCGGTCTGGTACCGGAGAACTTTGACGAGCTTGAGAAGATGGATAAAGAGGGCTGTGTGGCATTCAAAGCATTCCTCTCTCCGTCGTCTCCTGATTTCGAGCATCTCGGCTATGGTGAGACCTACGAAGCGATGCAGATCATCAAGCGCTTCGGCGGCAGGATCGGCTTCCATTGCGAGGACTATTCTACAATTCTGCACCTTGAAGAGATGATGCGCAGGGCGGGCCGCTTTGACAGCCGGGCATTTCTGGATTCCCGCCCGGTGGTCGCTGAGATGATTGCAACGGAAGCAGTGATCGCACTTTCCAAGGCAACAGGCTGCAAGAGCTATATCTGTCACATCAGCAGTCCGGATGTTGCGCAGAAGGTCAAGCTGGCCCAGCAGGAAGGCGTAGACATTTTGGCGGAGACCTGTGTGCACTACCTCTGCATGAACGAGAACGATGTGCTGGAGAGAGGGGCGTTTTGCAAGTGCTCGCCGCCTCTTCGCACGGAAGAGGAAAGCAGACGTCTCTGGGATTATGTGCTTGACGGAACAATCTGCGCGATCGGAAGCGATCATTCGCCCTGCACCGAGGCGGAGAAAACAACGGAAAACCTCGGGAAAAAGGTCAATAACATCTTTGATGCATGGGGCGGTATGAACGGTATCCAGACCGCATTCCAGACAATGTACAGCGAGGGCTGCGGCAAGCGGGGTATGAAGCCTGCGCAGCTTGCAAAGCTCATGTGCGAGGGCCCCGCCAGAGCGTTTGGCCTTTGGGGCAAAAAGGGCGCGTTGCGGGAAGGCTTCGATGCGGACGTAGTCCTGCTCGACCCCAATAAACCGTGGGTGGTTACGGCAGACTCGCTATACTATAAAAATAAGATTTCCGGTTTCTTGGGGAAAACGGGAGTCGGTATGCCGGTCATGACCATTTTGCGAGGCGAGATCATCGCAGAAAATGGAGCGTGGATCGGCAAAAAGAGTATTGGTAAAGTGCTCCGAAAAGGAAGCATTACATAAGACAAGCACAACAATATTTTTAATTGAGAAAGGAAAAAACATCATGGCTATCACTTCTGATTTCAAACCCCTGCGCCTGGCGGACGAGCTTGCCCAGACCGGACTTCGCGGCAAGAACCTGACCTACCTGAGCAACCTGACCGAGGACGAGCTGCTGCACCTGTTCCGCGCGGCTGAGCTGATCGAACCGTACAGCAAGGACCAGCTCAACTTGATGAAGGGCAAGGTGCTTTGCACGATGTTCTTCCAGCCCTCGACGAGAACGCGCTTCTCCACCGAGACGGCGATGCTGCGTCTGGGCGGCACGGTTATCTCCGAGTCCAACCCGGCGGCAAACTCCTCTGCGGCAAAGGATGAGTCCCTGTCCGACACGCTGCGCGTTGTTTCCGAGTATGCCGACATTATCGGTCTGCGCCACTATAACGACACGACCATTTTCGATGACATCAACGTTGCGACGGTTCCCGTCATTTCCTGCGGCTTCGGCAACAAGACCCACCCCACGCAGGGCCTGCTCGATATGTACACGGCTTATCGTGCGCTCGGCACGTTCAAGGGCATCCGCGTGATGGTTACCTCTCCGGACCTGACCCGCGCTCGTTCCGGCCAGTCCTTCGCCATGGGCCTCGCTCAGATGGGCGCCGACATCGTCTACTCCAGCCCCTCTGAGCTGAAGACCCCGGACGATATCATGGCAAAGGTCAAGAGCGGCAGCGGCAAGGTGGAAGAGCACTTCGATCTGAATGAGAAGGAGCAGGCTGAGCTGATCAAGACCTGCGATCTCGTTTATCTGCCCGGCTGCTCCGTTCCCAAGGGTCAGGATGCGCGCGATATCTTCATGAACAAGGCTAAGAATTACTACATCAAGCTGGAGACGCTCGAAGAGGCAAAGAAGGAGACCGGCAAGACCATCGGTATCATGCACTCTCTGCCGCGCTTCGCGGGTGAGTTTGACTTCGCTATCGACCAGACCCCGCATGAGCTGTACTTCAAGCAGATCGGCTTCTCCATTCCTCTGCGTATGGCGCTTATCTGCGCGATGGTGGGCATCGACTAAGGAGACAGAACGATGTCAAAGAGAATCGTTGTTGCGCTGGGCGGAAATGCGTTGGGGCAGAGCCTGAGCGAGCAGAAGGCGGCCGTGGTGAATACCGCGAGCACGATCGTGGATCTGATTGCAGCAGGACACAATGTGATTGTTGCACACGGAAACGGCCCGCAGGTTGGAATGATCAACAATGCGATGTCGGCGCTGTGTCATGAGGATGCGAAGCAGGAGGCGGTGCCGCTGTATGTCTGCGGCGCGATGAGTCAGGCGTATATCGGGCTTGACCTGCAGAACGCGATCCGGGAGGAATTGAAAAAGCGCGGAATTGCAAAGCCTGTCTGCACGATCGTTACAGAGGTCGTGGTGGATGCGCAGGATAAGGCGTTTGAGAATCCTACGAAGCCGATCGGCAAGTTCCTGACGAAGGAAGAGGCGGACGCGGTTGCAGCAAAAACCGGATATCTGATGAAAGAAGATGCCGGAAGAGGATACAGACGCTACGTTCCATCGCCGCTTCCGAAAGACATTATCGAGATCGATACGATCAGGACGCTCAATGACAACGGCAATGTTGTTATCGCCTGCGGCGGTGGCGGCGTCCCCGTCGTGCGGGATGAGACAACGGGCAGCGTTTCCGGAATCGACTGTGTGATCGACAAGGACTTCGCTTCCGAACTGCTGGCGGAGAAGCTGGATGCAGATATGCTGATCATCTTGACTGCTGTGGAACAGGTGGCTATCAACTTCCGCAAGGAAAATGAGACGCATCTTGCTGAGCTGACCCCGGCGATGGCGGCACAGTATATCGAAGAGGGCCAGTTTGCACCGGGCTCCATGCTTCCAAAGGTGCAGGCGGCTGTTAAATTCTGCGAGTCGAAAAAAGATCGTGAGGCGCTCATCACGCTGCTGGAAAAGGCGGCAGATGGTGTTGCCGGCAAGACCGGGACTCGCGTACATCAGTAAAAGAGATTTTATCAAAACGAAAAGAGGTTTCTAAATATGGGTTATCCTGCTGATTTGCTTTCCACCCGCACAGTTATTAAGCCGGGTCTGTTTGCTGTGATTCCCAAGGATGGTCTGGTCAATAATGTCCTTCCGTTCCTGACTGGCTGCCGCACGAGCATTGTGGCTTCCCCGAAGATGGGCGCGAGCTTTGTTCAGTACGTCAGTTATGTTGAGCCCAATGGCGGCACCAACGCCCCGTTTGCCAATGCGGAAAAGGAAGAGAGTTTCCTCTATGTGATCTCTGGTAAGATCGATGCCGAGACCGAGGGCAAGACCTACCACCTCACCGAGGGTGGATATCTCTATGCAGCCCCCGGTAAGGGCATCTGCTTTACCAACGTTGGGGATGCCGAGGCAAAGATCCTGCTCTACAAACAGCTCTATATCCCCTGCGAGGGCAAGCAGCCCTACGCTTATTCCGGTAATGTGAATGAAATCGCCTACAGCGATTACGACGGCATGGCCAACGTTCATATCAAGGATCTGCTCCCTGTTGATCAGAACTTCGATATGAATATGCACATTCTGTCCTTTGAGCCGGGCGGCTGCCATCCCATCGTTGAGACCCATGTGCAGGAGCACGGCATGTACATCCTCGAGGGCGAAGGCATGTACCGCCTTGACGACATCTGGATGGGCATCAAGGAAGAGGACTTCATCTGGTTCGGCGCTTATGCTGCCCAGTGCGCCTACGGTGTCGGCCGCAAGCCGTTCACCTATATCTACAGCAAGGACTGCAACCGCGATGTCGTCCTTTAAGCCGTAAAAGAAATGGAACGTTTGATAACCATGCCTCCGGCGGATGAGGCGCGTTTGAACAGATGGATCAACGGGATTGATCAGTTCAACGATACCGTCGGGGACGGAACGACCCGCCACTATATGACGGCAACGGAATGTGCATGCCGGGAGTATATCCGAAGCGAGATGGAAAAGCTCGGGCTGCGCGTTGAAGTTGACTGCATGGGTAATGTTCACGGAACGCTGCCGGGTACAGAGCCGGAGCTTGCACCGGTCTGGACCGGGTCACATTTCGATACTGTTCTGCACGGCGGACGCTTTGACGGTGTCGCTGGCGTCGTGACCGGAATGGAGGCGCTTCACCTCATCGCCTCCTCCGGCGCGGCGCACCGCCGTGACTTAACGGTGATTGCCTATGGCGGAGAGGAGCCTGCCCGATTTGGTATTGGGTGCATCGGTTCTCGCGCGATGGCAGGCCGCCTGTCGGTTGAGGATCTCAAGTCTCTGCGCGATCAGGACGGCACTGTGCTGTATGACGAGATGAAGCTGCGCGGGTTCGATCCCGACGCGATTGCTTCCTGTCGGCGCAAAGAGGGGGATGTGTTCTGCTCGCTTGAGCTTCATATCGAGCAAAATAAGGTTCTGGAAGAAAGAGATCTTCCCCTTGGCATTGTCAAGGCGATCTGTTCTGCGCTGAACTTTGTTGTCACTGTAACAGGACAGGCTGCCCATGCCGGCGGTATGCCAATGGATGTGCGCAAGGACGCATATACGGCGGCCTGTGAGATGTCGCTGGCGCTTGAGAGCCTTGTGCGCGAAAACCGGCTGAGCGAATACTGCACCGGAACTGTCGGCTATGTCCAGCTTTCGCCGAATGCGCCGAACATCATTCCGGGACAGGTACAGTTTACCGTGGATATCCGTGACTGCAATGCTGCATCGAAGGATGCGCTGATGAACGCAGTGCAGGATGAGTTCCAAAAGATCGCCGAAAAGCGCGACGTAGGGCTCCGTATGGAGCTGCAAAATAATGATAAGCCTGTTGTCAGTCATCCTGTACTGATGGCGGCGCTGGAGCAGCACGCGGCAGCGCGCGGCTATGAGAGCTGCGAGCTGATCAGCGGTCCGTTCCATGATTCGCTTTTCCTCGGGACATTTACTCCCGTTGGAATGCTGTTTGTTCCGAGCAAGGCCGGCCTTTCGCACTGCCCTGAGGAGTGGACGGACTCGAAGTATCTCAAGGCGGGAGCGGAAGTGCTTGCTGACGCTTTGCTGGATGTTGCAAACCGGGATACTCTATGATAAGGAGAACTGAATGAAAAAGATTGGAATTATTGGCGGTGGCATTTCTGGCGCTGCGCTGGGTTACTATCTGAGCCTCTATTCCGGTGAGGCGGAAGTCACCATTTTTGAAAAGGATCGCATTGGCTGCGGCACGACGGCCAAGTCCGCCGGCACCGTGTGCCTGTTCGACGACTCTCTGAATAACCGTTATTGGGATGTTCGCCTTTACGGTTTCGAGACCTATTGCAAGTTTGAAAAGGAAGAGAAGGGCTCTACCGGCTTTGACCAGACGGGCACGCTTGTTGTTGCTCCGAATGAGAAGGAAGAGCTACGTATCAAGACGGGCATTGCACTTGCAAAGGCTGCCGGCTACAGCGGTGAGTATATCACCGACAAGGACCGCATCAAGGAGATCCTTCCCGACATCAACACGGACAATATCCTCGGCGCAGGCTATACCAAGGACGACGGATATTTTGACGGAACCATGATTTCTAACACCTTTGTCAAGAAGATGCAGGCCAATGGCGGCGTCGTCAAGACGGGTGTTGAGGTTACGGAGATCATCCGCGAGGGCGATACAGCGGTTGCGCTGAAAACGGCCGACGGTGTGCGCCACGATTTTGATGTGATCGTGGACTGCACTGGCCCGTGGAGCCGCTTTACCGGCCAGATGGTCGGCCTTGATGTGCCGATCTGGCACACCAAGGCGGAGGCGTTCTTCCTCTGCCCGCCGAACAAGCATGGTAAGGACTTTGTTTTCCCTGTGCTCAAGTATCCTGCATTTTATGCGCTGCGTGCAGGTGAGAATGTCTTCATCTGCAAGTCGCACCTGTCCATGAATCTTGATGACCCCATGCATGCGGGTCAGTGGGATCCCAATAAGCTGCCCCAGACCGGTGGTACGGATGATTATTTCATTGACTTCCTCTTTGACCAGATGGAGTCCTATGTGCCTGGCCTTGCTGATAGCGGTCTGGTGTCTTCTTGGCTGTCCTATCGCGCTGAACCGCGCGATTTCCTTCCCATCATTGGTGAAACGCCCGTTAAGAATTATCTTCTTGCCACCGGTTACGGCGGCAACGGCGTGATCGAAGCGCCCGCTGTCAGCCGCGATCTGGCCAAGTACATTATGCGCGGTGAGAGCACTCTGCTTCTGGAGGAGTGGGCCTTCAAGCGCCTGCTGAAGTGAGACAATGAACATTGCTGTATTGATCAAACAGGTCCCGGCGTCCAATGATGTGTCGGTCGATCCTGTTACCCATTGCTTGATTCGTGACAATGTTGAAATGACGGTAAACCCCTCTGACCTGAATGCCGTTACTGCGGCGATCCGGCTCAGAGAGGCTGCTGGGGGCAAGGTTACTGTGTTCACAATGGGACCCGGCGCAGCAAAGAAGGCCCTGCAGACGACGCTGGCGATGGGCGCAGATGAAGCGTGGCTCATTACGGATCGCTGCTTTGGCGGCGGTGATACGCTTTGTACCGCTCGCGTTCTGGCTGAGGCGATCCGTCATACCGGTACTTATGACCTCGTGCTGGCAGGTGATGTTTCCTCGGACGGTGCGACCGGACAGGTCGGCGCGATGGTTGCCGAGCTTTTGAACCTGCCCTGTGCTTCCGACGCGCGCAAGATCGAGCTTGACGGAGAGTATCTGACGGTGCTGCGAAACTGGAAGAGTCAGAAAGTGCGTGTGCGCATTGCGCTGCCGTGCATGGTCACAGTGGGCCTTGGCAGCAACACGCCGATTCTTCCGACGCTTCGCTCGCAGATGAAGGCAAACCGCGTTGCCATCCCAGAACTTACTAATGCAGAGCTTGGTCTGGATCCGGCGACGATCGGTAAGCAGGGAACGAAGTCTGTTGTGACGGATACCTATGCCCGCGAGGGCACGCAGAACGCTGCGGTTATGCTCAGCAGCGATGCGGCTGAGGCGGCGAAGGAGATCAAGTCTCTGCTGGAGGGCCTGAAGGATGAGTAATATTTATATCTACGCAGAGCAGTTTGACAATGTTGTCGAACCGAGCGCCGCAGAGCTGGTCACATTGGTGCGGGAATTCTCGAAAAAGAGCGGGCAGAAGATCACCTTGCTGGCCTTTGGCGAGGATACCTCCGCCATCGCATCTCAGCTTGCGTTTGACGATGTAAGCGTTACGGTTGTGAAAACTCCTGTTTCTGCCTTTCAGGATGACGCCATAAGTGTTGTTGTGGCTGATGCACTTGAAAAGCTCAAACCGGACAGTGTAATCATTCCGGCCAGCCGGACTGCCCGCGCACTCTTCTCAAGAGTGGCGGTGCGTCTGGGCGTTGGTCTTACAGCTGACTGCTCCGAGCTCGATGTGGATGAGCATGGTGAGTTTATCCAGCGCAAGAGCGCTTTTGGAGCAAATGCAATGTGCGTGTGCGTGGAAAAGGGCGGGCCGAAGCTTGTCACCGTTCTTGTCGGCGGGATTCATGAGTCTGCGCCGCTTTCCGGCACCGTGCCTGCCGTCACCGAGCTGGAAGGGCTTGAAGCGGCCTCTCGTGTTGAGGTGCTCGACATTGAGGAGGATAACGCGGAGTCCATCCTTGGAGCGGAGACGATCGTTTCTGTCGGACGCGGCGCGCTCGAGAATGATAACCTTGCGCTTGCCGAACAGTTTGCGCAGAAGATCGGCGCGATGGTGGGCGGCACACGCCCGCTGGTGGATGACGGCAGTATCCCCTTTGATCGACAGATCGGGCAGACCGGCTGCACCGTGCATCCGAAGGTGTGCTTGTATTTTGGCGTCTCCGGCGCTATCCAGCATACCGAGGGCGTCCGTGATGCAAAGCTGACGATTGCCGTCAACAAGGACCCGGAGGCCGCGATCTTCGGTCACGCCGATTATGGCGTCGTGGCCGACATGGGCGAGCTGCTCAAGCAGCTGCTCCTTCTCTACTAAAAGGCCGCAGAAAAGCTCCTTCACAATTTTTTGCGGTGTCAGCGTTCAATAAAGCGGCGTATGAAATTGCGCAAGCGAAAAGATGGAGCGATGCAATGCATCGCTCCATCTTTTATCTATGAGAGTAGATGAACAAAAAAATGCGAGAAGACCGGAATTGGCGAGATAATGTCCAATAAGGGACCTGTTGACAAAAGTAAAAATTCTGCTGAAACCCATCGTGGCCCCAGCAGAACAATAAATTGGGAGATAACGCAAACTACCGCGATGAACACGATCAGCATGATGCCGATCATGACCTTGATGGCATTTTCAACGATCTTAACGCCCTTCGGGTTTTCGCCGCTGCCGTACATCAGAGAAAGGGGAACGGAAACTGCCAGCAGGATCAGACAGCACAAGCCCTTGGAGATATGGATATCAAATGCGGCGAACATATTAATGATCGCATCTGCACCGAGTGCATATTGTCCGAAGTTAAAGACGACCGATGCGATACAGCCTGCCAGAAGGCCGGTCGCGAATGTACCGAAGAACTTACCGTGATAACGATTCTGCGCCTCGATGATCGGGGTCTCGCTCTGGCAGACAAAGCGGGCTGCAAGCGCGAGGAAGAAGATACCGAAGGTGAACGAATACAGAGGCACCCACATCATGCTGTATTCATATGCGGCGCCAAGCGTAACGGAGCTTGCAAAGGAACCTGCACCGAGGGTGAACGCGGCGTTCATAAAGCCGGGGCCGGAAAGTTTCAGGTAACCGAGTGTGCGCTGGAGCTTGGGCTTTTTGTTCAGCTCCTGTAGCATTGCTTTTTCTTTTAATGCTTGTTCGGAATAGCGGGGGTTCGATGCGTTTTCACCATTCATGATGATTTCCTCTCTTTTTTACATTATGTCGTTTTCGCCTTTCTGGTGACGATCATTTCGCAGATCCCCTTGTCGTTCGTGTTAAAGATATGGGGGCGTGCGAAGTCGATATCGCCGAAGAACGCTTCGTTCAAAGCGATGTCGATCTCCTTGCAGTAGAGACTTCCGGCATACTCCAGGCCGATCTCACGGAATGCCGTGGAAAACGGGCAAGCATAGGTGATCTCGTGCAGCTGTTTGTCGGAAATATCGGTCTGACAGTCCCACGCGTCGTTGGGGGGATAGTCCGAAAATTCCTCAACCGTTTCAAAGGTCACCTCTTTCCCAGCGTCCAGAATTTCCTTTCGGATACCGGCAGCCCGCAGTTCCGCATAACGGCGGACAGCGCGGCGGACGATCTCCTCGCCCTTATCCTCTCCGCAAGCCTGCAGGACCTCATCCGCCATAATGGCGAATAGCTTTGCAGACATCTGAACGGAAATGCCGACGGGGTCGTTTGGCTGAAACACTCAACATCCTCCTTTCTCTGTTCTGGTTTTCTGCCTCTTCGGAGAAGAGAGAAAACCGGTACCAAGTGACAAGTAAATACTGTGCCAAATTACAAAAGGGAGAATAAAAAGAGATTTGCCTGATGTTTTGCAGGAATTTGGAAGAGAGAAGAGATGCTCTTGTTAAATTTGAACAAAATTTGACAACTGCATGACAAAAAATGAGGAATGAGTGACAAATGTTCGAATGGTGGCCGCTGTGACCGCTGACGCGCCGCGGGCGCTCAGGCGTGTGAGTCTTTGTACTCTTCGATGGCCTGCAAAAAGGCCCTGCCGTAGCGCGCGGCCTTCTTGTCGCCGACACCCGAGACCTCGAGAAGCTCTGAGAGCGAGCGCGGCGCTTTCTCCGCCATGTCGGCGAGCGTCGCGTTCGAAAAGATGACGTAGGCGGGAACGCTCTCGCGTTTGGCCAGCTCCGCGCGCCGGGCGCGCAGCGCCTCGTAAAGGCTGTTTTCCTCGAATTCGTCCGAAAACGCGCCGCGCGGACGCTTTTTCTCCGCCTTCGATCCTACCCGCTTCTGCATCAGCACGCATTCGCCGTCAAAGAGCACGGCGGATGCTTTTTTTGTGGGTCTGAGCGTCGAATAGCGCTGGTCGACCTCGAGGTATCCCGCGGATTCGAGGTATTCGATGTACCGCTCGATGACGCTCGGCGAGGTCTTGTCCATGAGACCGTAGGTCGACAGGCTCGCAAGGCCGAGCGACAAAATCCTTTGGTCGCGGCTTCCTCGCAGGACCTGAATGACGAGCGTTTTGCCGACGTAGTAGCCCAGCCGCTCGCGGATGCGCATGACGCAAGACAGGATCATCTGCACCGAGAGCGTGATGTCCTCGGTCTGGTAGGTCGCTTTACAGTTGGAGCAGTTCCCGCAGTTTGCAAGGTGTATTTGGCCAAAGTAGTCGAGCAGCCGTCCGCGCAGGCAGTCGACAGACTTGCAGTACCCCGTCATCGCCTGTAAGCGCTCGTAATCGCGCTTGCGCACGAGCGCAGCATCCTCCTCCGAGAGCTGGTCGGCCCCGCCGTTTTCGATGAGAAAGCGTGCGGTCTCCACATCGGCGGGCGCAAAGAGCAGGACGCAGTCGGCATTCTCGCCGTCGCGTCCGGCGCGGCCCGCCTCCTGATAGTAGGCCTCAAGGCTCTTCGGCATGTTGTAATGGATGACAAAGCTGACGTTTGACTTGTCGATGCCCATGCCGAAGGCGTTCGTCGCGACCATGACGGTCTTGCGGTCAAACTGAAAATCGTCCTGATTCTGCTGCCG
>OLRH01000233.1_pt1 | contig 26149 bp, 19 predicted proteins | sample 1672321 | NCBI WGS metagenome assembly OLRH01 (sample SAMEA3136671, study PRJEB25190) | human gut metagenome | reverse complement strand
CCGCATGTGAATTTCAGGTGGAGGGGCAGGTATTTGGCATAGGCTGTCAGATATTTAGGATTGCAGGTCCTGTGATACTGTACGGCATATTTTCAAGCTGGGTGCTTGGTGTGATATACCTTGTCGTAACAAGCTTGTGATTGATTAGTATTATGCATATACGTGTTACTTTGTCCATCCCTCAAATTATTTAGTAAGAGCCGATCTTGTGACCGGCTCCTATTCAGATCATTAATTTACTGTTCTGATGCTTCTTTTTTAGTTTTTCTTTTCTTTTTATAAATTACAAAACCTGTTGGTACGATTATTGCTGCTGCAACTACACCCAGCACACCATAAAACAGTGGCTTGTTCTCAAAGAAAAGAATGAAAGCGTTTGATGAAACTGTTATACCCTTGTAAATAAAATCAGTTGTATTGGTTCCACCATCTGTTCCGATGGAGCAGTCTGCACAAAGTATTGCAACCTGCTGATTTACGCCCTCCGGTACCTTAAATTTAATCTTTCCATCATTTCCATTCAGGTACTTTGTAAGTTCATCGCCTGACATATCAGAAATGACTTTCTGTTCTTTTCCATCCTTGTCAAGTATTGTAACTTTGACATGTCCAAGCTTTCCTCCATCATCTGTAGGAACAAGAGTTACGTTCTGTGATGTTCCTCTGTAATTACCGTCTTCCTCAATTCCACTGATTGTGAAAGTTGGAGCTGTCTTATCAATTACAAAATCAGCTGAAACGTTTTTCAAATCACTATATGCCATTGATGTGGCTTTGTCCTCTGACTCAACGACGAGATTGTATTCACCTTCATCATCAAAAAGTGATTTATTTACAGCATACTCGTATCTGTACCAGCTTCCGTCTCCTCCTGACTCTGTTACCTTGTAGTCGTTACCTTCCTTAAGGGCATTGCCATTAAGCTTGATATTGTAGTTTAAGAGTTCATCAGCATTAGTCTCGTAGAATACGATATCCTCTGCAGTTTCCTGTACATAATAGTCATTAACTACATCCATTGAGTAATCATTTAATGCAAATGTTGAGCCATTTCTGTTGACAGAGAAATCAATGAGATTATCTCCATCCTGTAAGTTTACAGTTGAAGATGCTCCATCTTCATCAACAATATTTACAGTATCATAAGCATTTCCAGCCTTGTCTACTGCTGCACATCTGAGTGAGTACATTCCATCCTCCTCGAGGTTTCCATACTCAATTCTCTCTCCATTTCCAACGGATGAAGCACTTCCTTCGATTTCTTTTGTTGCAAAAGAACCATTCTCATATACTACAGCTGTCAGTACCGGAGTAAATGTGCCAAAGTTGGTATCTGTGCATTCAATAGCAAAACCAATATTTCCATCCGTATTGTTTGCGGAATTAGGATTTATTCCACTTATTGTTATAGCAGGCTTTGTAAGATCAACACAGAAGCTCTGATTCTCAAGGTCAGTTGCCTTGTTACCAGCCTTATCTGTGTATGCAAGTGTCCATGTGTAAACAGCGTCTGATGCAAAACTGATTGTTGCCGTATGTGTATCACCGCTTCCTGACCAGCCACTTATTGTAGGAGCTGAAGCAGGATTTCCATTGTCTGTCGCATTCATTGTTAGGACAACTCTGCTTGTCTCAAAATTGTGCTCCTGAATTGTCACAGTAGCAGTTCTCTGCTCCTTATAAAAGCCAGCCTCTGCTGCATTATTATTATCATATGCTACTGAAATCACCGGAACAGTCTTATCTACAGTAAATTTTGTAGGTGCAAGTGAGTTACCATAATTGACATCACCGCTCTTGTTTCCTACGATATCCTCTGCTGAAATATTGAAGGTATAATCAGCATCGTTTCCATAGTATATTGTAGCAATATTAACTGTATCATCTCCGTTTCCAGAACCACTAACTGTAGTCCATCCTGATATAGAAGGAACACCTCCGGCACTGGCCTCTATTACAGGGATTACCTTTGCAGGGTCAAAGTTACGCTCAGTAACCTTAACTGTTGCTGTTCTTGACTCCTTAAAGTAAGTATCATCTCCAAATGTTGTATCTCCACTGTTATTATCATAGCTTACTTCAATCGTAGGTGCCGTGATATCAATCTTGATTACATTTGTTGTCTTATAAGTGTTTCCTGCATTATCAACAGCTGTCACTTCGATCTGTACATCGTTACTGTTGTTTAATCCCGCATCAACTGTGAAATTTCTTGATACTGACTTAGTCAGATCATCCAGGCTTCCTGCTGTTGCAGTGTATGTATACAAATCTCCTGTCTGTGTCTGCTGACCCATGCTTGTCACCTTGTATGATACACTTCTGATACCTGAAACAACACCTGTTGCTGCATTGTCCGATACTGACACGCCAACATTTACATTTGAAGCATAGATGCCATTGATATCAGTTGGAAGTGTTACATTAACCTTCGGTGCCTGTGTATCAAGCACTGCTCCATTTGTGCTGACATATGATACATTTCCTGAATAATCTACAATCTTCAGATAGACAACATAGTTCATGTCATTTTCCGGTAAGCTGATAGCATATGAGCCATCCTTACCAGTTGATTTCATCGGTGTCCATGATGTAACTCCTGACACATCCGCAAATACACCATCCTTGTTTGAAACGTTGTAGCTTACTTCTTTTACTCCGCTGAATTCATCTCTTACACTACCTGAAACATACATCTTTCCCTTAGAGAAACGTGATATCTCGTATTTTCCACCATTTAAGATGTTCTTCCAATCTGCAAAGGATGTCCATGTAGTATCAGTTCCCTGTGACAGATAATTATACTTCATGTTACCTGTTGGATTTATCTTATCAATAACAAATGTATTAGATTTATTGATTTTGTATCCATCAGCTTTATTCTCAGCCAAATCCTGTGCTTCTACACGGATAGTATACTTATGATCATTGGTAAACTTAATAGTAAGTGTACTTACAGCATCTTTTCCGGCTCCAAGAGTCCAGTCACTATCCTTTACGATACCATCTGGAAGCTTATCACTATTATTGATATCAACTTCTATTCCGCCATCCTCTGATACCCAGATATTTACAAACTTCTGATTAAAGAATACACTGTTTTCCTTAACCGATACTTTAGCTGTACGCTCTGTATTGTAATACTCAGCACTATCAACTACACTGTATGCAGCCTTCTCAGAGGCATACTCTACATTAATCTCCGGCTTTGTTGTATCAATCCTGAATGTCTCATCTTTCTCATCATCCTTCAGGCTGACAACTGTCTCATTGTCTGCTGTGTCTATAACCTGAACATAGACATTGATTGCACCGAGATTATCTGCTGAATTGGCAAACTCATCCGATACTGTTATCGGAATATTCAGCTTGTCATTTGTTCCTGACTGTTTTTCCGGGAGAATACTATTAACATTTTTATTTGTTGTATCAGCCCAGGTCTCCTCTGTCGGTACATCTCCTGCAGCAGTTACATAGTACTTAATTGATTTGATTCCTGATGTAGCATCATTTGCTGTTACATTAAGCTTCACATCTCTATTGTAGAAATGCTTTGCACCATCAAAGCCCGCCTTGTCACTAAGGCTGTTTTTCATTTTCTTGTCAAGGCTTATACCTGCTGTAGGATGTGTTGTATCAAATTTGATTGTCTGACTACATTCTGTCTTATTTCCTGCTTTGTCATACGTTTTAGTTTCAACATAAAGATTCTTTGAATCATAATATGCATCTTTCGGAATTGTTATTGTTCCTGTCAAATCACCATTATCTGATTTTTGCAATGTATCTGCAGTTAATGTACCACTTGTCAGATTTTCGTTTGAATCCTTGCTGGCTTTTACAAAATATTCTACTTTATCAACACCTGATGTCGCATCTGATGCTTTTACACTAAGTGTTGCACCGGAATTAAACCAGCCATCCTTGTTAGCACCAGCATTTACTGTCAAATCAGCAGCAGGGTTTGTTGTATCAAGCTTAATTGTCTGACTACACTCTGTCTTATTTCCGGCAAAGTCATATGTATATGTTGTGATTGTCAAATTACCAGTATCATAATCAGCCATATCAGGTATGCTAATACTATTTGTATACTCTTTTGCATCACTTTCAACACCGGTTATTAATTCTACCGGAGCATCAGCACTTCCTATAACATAAGTTCCATCAGTTCCATCTACTTTTTTAATTGTATAGCCTACTTTTTCAATTCCGGAAGTCTTGTCCTGTGCAGTAACAGTGAATACAACACCATTGGTAAACCACTTATCACCATCAACGCCCTGTTGTAACTCCAATTTTGCAGTCGGAGCTGTAAAATCATACTTTGCTGTAACCGTTGTATCAGCTGATGACACAGACTTATTTCCAGCTACATCTACAGTATCTACGTCAATAGTTAAATTATTGGAATCATAAGCTTTATCTTTTGAAATAGTTATATTTCCTACAACCTCTGTATAAGCTCCGGAAGCATCTAATTTCTTGTCAATAACATTTACCTTTCCGGTTTTCATTTTCTTGCCATTCAGGTAAATATAATAATTAATAACCGGATTTTCATTTTCTGCCTTAATACCACTTGTTGCATCCTTTGCCACAACAGTATAAGTCAGGGTATCGTTATTCCAGCCTTTGCTATTATCTAAAGTCGAGCTGCCATCATCTCGTGTGATGGTAACTGTTGGAGCCTGTTTATCGATATTGATTATTTTTTCAACTGTTGAAGAGTTATTAGCCCTGTCATAAACTGTTATTGTAGCCTTAAGAGCCTTTGTATCAGCTGCATAATCACGACTCTTTAAAAGACTAAACACTGTTGAATAATTCAAGGTGCCAAGATCTGAGCCTTGCAACGTGACAGTTGTAGTAGATGGTAAAACAGTATATGTTCCATCGTCATTCAGCCTTGCAAGCTTATACTCATATCTGTCAATACCGGAAAGATTATCAGTAGCCTTTAATTGTAAACAAACACTTGACTGTTTCCACAAATCTGCATTTTCGTCTTCAAGCTTATTTTCCTGATTATCACTATCTACTATATTGACATCTGTGATTTTAGGTGCTTCGTTATCGATTATAGCACCTTCTGTACTTATATATTTTACATTTCCACTGTTATCTACAATCTTTATATATACTATATATTTATTATAGGACTTGTCTAACGACTCACAAAAGCTGTATTCATCATCTGATTTATTTATTTTAATTTTTTTCCATTTATCAGCAGATAACTTATTTAAGTCAGGCTCTGATAAAACTGTATCCGTATCCAGTTTATTTACATAATAGCTAACTGTCCATATGCCGGAATTTCCGGTATCTTTATCAGTTACACTACCTACAATATTCAACTGATTTTGTTTAAAAATAGATATTGCAGTGAATGGGTTTAATACATTTTCCCACCAGTTACCAATTATTCCAGCATCTGTTTTATCTGTTGAGAACTGTACTTTTCCAACCGGAGCGAGCTCATCAATATAGAATTCCTTTGATTTGCTATCAGCTACAGTGCCTTCTTCCGTTTTATTTCCTGCTAAATCCGTTGAAGAAGCTTCAATTTTGTAAAGATGATTACCTGTAAATTTAAGCTTTGCAGTATATGAGCCATCCTTATTGTCAGTCCAGATTTCATCATCTGTTTTTACAATAGCAGCACCTTGTACTTCTGCCTTGTTATCTAATATATTTACTGCATTTTTATTATCAACCGCTACTTTAATTTGAGTAGCATTTTTGTTAAAAGAAGCATCTGTTACAGTAATCTGTGCATATCTGTCATGGTTGTAGTATTCTACCCCATCCTTTAACTGTGAATAATTATCATTAGTTGTATTTTCATCAGCTGAAGAATATGCAATACCTACAGTTGGTGCAGTATGATCAAAGTGGAACTTTTTATCGTCAGAAAGTGATGTGATTTTTTCATTTCCTGCTTTATCCGTCACCTTGACATACACATTTCCTGCATTTGGAGTATCTGTAAATGATATCGTTACACTCTTAGCATCAGCTTTAAGATTTTGAACATTTTCAGCATCCCAATCGATATTCTTAATGTCCCATCCAGAAGCACTTGTCACATCATCTGTGAGATAAACTGCTTTTATACCAGCGATACCTGAAAAATTATCAGTAGCACTGATACCTACAGATATTTTATCAGTAAAATAATATTTACTTTCATTACTATTCAATGACAGCTCCGCCTTAGGCAGTGCTGTATCAAATTTGATTATCTGAGTCTGTGTATCAGATTTCAGACCTGCATTATCGTATGCTATAACATTTACCTTAATTTCTTTATTGGCAAATTTACTTGCCTGTAATGTAATCAAATAGCTTCCATCAGCATTAGGATTAACTGTTGTTTCTTCAAGAAGCGGCTTATCTTTTTCATCTGTCACTGTATACTTAACAGCCGCAATCTGCGAACCAGCATCAGACGGTGAAGCTGTAATTTCCACATCTTTGTTTATCCAGTCTGCATCATTATCCTTTGCAATGGAAAGTGTAGGCTTTACACTATCATAGTTGTATGCTCCACTTACTGTTCCCTCATTGATATAAGATAAAGTTTCATTTTCTGAATTTTTCTTTTCCTGTCCAATAACAAGAGCAAATTGATTTTCGCCCTGTGTGATACCATTGGCATCTATAGCAATTTCTTCTACAAAGCTGCCATCAGAATCTTTGATTTTATAACCATCTTTTGCCTTGATCCCGGTCACTTCTGAATACCAGGTGTTTCCATCTGAAGCAGTATTTGATGTTCCAACTACCTCACAATATTTTCTAAAATCATTGTAAGCATATGGCTTTATTGTTGTAGTATATGTTTTCTCTGCACTGTTATATTTGTCATCCTCTGCAATAGCAGCCTTGATTGTAACTTTTACTCCATCAGCACTGTTATTATAGCTCTTTGCAGTCCATTTACCATTGTTTGCAAAATCAGTATCCTTTGTGATGTACTCTTCTCCGTTAACCACACTATAAGTGATTTTGCCTTGGGTATCACTAGCACTTGAGCTTGCAGCTGCTGCAACCTCATCACCTACATAAACCTCTGCTTTTGTATCAGTAAATGAAAGTGTCTGTTCTAATTTTGCAATTACTACATCAGACTGTGTGATTGTCTTATAACTATCACCAACAGATAGTGTAGCCGTAAAAGAAACTTTTCCGGCTTTCCTTATAGTTACTACACCTGTATTTCCATCAACATATGCAATTTTCTGATCTGAAGATGCATATTTAACACTATTATTACCCGCGCCATTCACAGCAAGTTTTTGAGTAGTATCTAGTTTCCAGTCATTAAAATTTGTGGAGAAAGCAAACTCTGTATATGTGTCCTGAACCATTGCAATCTTTGTATAAGCTGGACTGTCAGAAGCCTTCACAGCGGTGCATTCCTTCTTCCAGAAAAGATATCCATCAGAAGATATATCCACAGAGTACTTACTGTCCTCGACAAGATCTGTCACAGCAATTTTTATGCTATTGGGTGCTACAGGCTTAGCATCCTGCTGTTCATCTGCCTGTCCGGCAGGCTCATTTGAATTGTCAGAGCCACTTTCTGAGCCTGTATTTTCAGTATCCTTTCCAGCAGCGTCATCCTTACCGGTATCAGTATTACCCGGATTGTTATTACCTGAATCGGTATTATCTGGATTTGTATTATCTGGATTTGTATTTCCAGAATCAGTTTGTGCCTCAACCACTTTGGTCTTCACAAACTTTTGGTCAACTTCTTTTCCGGTACTGTCAGTAACAGTTACCTTGATATCACCTGCCTTGGCCCAGTCCGAAGCACCTGTCACCTTAAGGTAGATAGCACCATTTGTGTCATTCGCTTCAACTATCGTGAAGTTTGCCGGCAAAATGGTGACAACCATAAGTAGGGCCATTAAAAAGGCCATCATGCGTTTTCTCATGCTACTCACTCCTTTGCTTTAAATTATTTCATCTGTATGTATAAAGGTAATATCCTCTAATACCATAAACTGATTGAGAACTGTTGTCTCGCTTGGATTCTGTGGCATATGTGATGAAAGTACCGTTGTTTCCCCAACATTCTGCTGACTGAGAACTGTTGTCTCATTTGAATAATTATGATTCAGAACAGACGTCTCATTTGAATAATCCTGTTCAAGAACCATCGTCTCATTACTTTCATTATCTGTATCCATTCCAACAGACGCCTGCTGTTCTAGCTTCATCGTGCTGATTTTTTCTGTATGAACCCCAAAACCACTTGTGATTCCACGTCTTTGCAAATTTCCTGACGGAGTCATTTTATCTGTCAATCTGCCTCTTTCCAGATTAACTGCACTTGCCTTATAAGCTTTTCCACCGGAGGCTTCATTCTGCTTTCTAATATTTTCAATTGCCTTTTTTGCATTTCTGCCTGTTAAATCACCAATTACATTTGGAATTTTAAGTGTAATAAATAGTATCACTGAAACCACAAACATTACAGCACACGCTATGGAACCCACGATAAAAATCAGCCTGTAAATATCATATGTCATTCTTTCTCAGCCTCCTTTACCGTGTTTATCTTCTGCTTTGTCGACTCGATGTTGTCCTGAAGCTTCTTCATATCGTCTGCAATAACCGATTTGTCAACCTTAGTCGAACTGTCTGATATAGCATCCAAAAGTGCAATCACATCATCCTTGGATGTCACCTCCAAAAGAGGAGAAATATTGTTGTTTACAATATCATCTACTTCATTCCACACCTGAAGCTTTGAATCCACACTGTCAAACTGTTCAGATTCCTTTTCCAGCTCTGTAACTTTTTTCCAAAGATTTGCATACTCTTCATACATCTTCTCTGTCTGCTTAACCTTTGCTCCACCATACTGGCTTATGAGATCCAGACAATCGGAGATATCACAATATATCTGTGCAACAGGATATTTCTGCACAGCATCCTTGTACCACTTGGTGGCATTGGCATATCTGTCCTTTTCCACATTTATATCATAGTAGAAAAGAAAGCTCTCACCATACTGGTAGCAGACCTCCTGATATCCGTCAGGATTTTTCTTTTTCAAATCCGAAAGCACATCATACGTCTGCGAATATCCATCGCTGTTTTTTCTATCCAGTCCGACCTGTATCTTTGTAAGTATGTTTGCCTCATCCTTGTCCAATACAAAATCACTTGTAAGCATATCATTCAGCTTCAGGTATGCATCTGTTCTGGTAGGGTCAGTAATTATCGCATTGTAATAGTCCTCATAAGTATCTGCCGTTTTCAGAATGTTATCATAGTTTTCGCTTTTTTTATTCTCGGCTGAAACATATCCCCATATAGAGGTTGCTCCCAAAATCACTGTAATTACCGATGTAGTGATAAAAGCTGCAAGCTTTCTTTTTTGTTTTTTTCTATATATATCATCTATCTCATCATAGTGCTCAAGAGCATACATCAGCTCTGCCGCATTCTGATATCTGTTAGCCGGATTAGGCTGTGTACACTTTAAAATGATTCTTTCAAGACCACCTGACAGACTTGGGTTTATCTCTCTGATCGGCCTGATTTCATAAGGTGGCTCACATGGATTCTTTCCTGTAACCAGATGATATAGTGTAGCACCAAGACAATAAATATCTGTCCTGCCATCCGTCTGTCCCATTCCTCCAAACTGCTCCGGAGCTGCATATCCCATAGTTCCGAGACATGTCGTATCAGCCAGATTTTTTTCTTTAAACTCTCTTGCTGTTCCAAAATCAATAAGAGTGATATTGCCATCAGGTTTAAGCATAATATTGGCGGGCTTCATGTCTCGATATATGATAGGTGGATTCTGTGAATGCAGATATCCAAGTACATCGCACAGCTGCTTAGCCCAATGAATCACATCATCCTGAGGCAATGCGCCATACTCTTCAATAGCCTTGCTAAGTGAATTCCCCTGTATGTAATCCATGACGATCAGGAATCTGTCGTCATCCTCTATGACGTCCACAATATCCGGCAGATAAGGATGATTAAGTTTTTTTAGCATGTCTGTCTCAGCCACAAGACTCTGCTTCACAACCTCAAAATCCTTTACACCGTCTTTTCGTACCTCTTTAATAGCCCACTGCTTATTTGCTTTTTCGTTCATAGCCAGGTAGACGATACTCATTCCACCATGGCCCACTTCATTCAGTATCTTGTATTTTCCATCAACAAGAGAACCAATCTCAAGCATAAACTTTCCTCCTACTGTACCTTAATCAGCGCTGCTGTGATATTGTCTCTCTCCCTACGCTGCATGTTGAGTTCTATCAGAGAACGAAGCTGCCTATTCATCACATCCCTGTTTGTCATAAATGATGGTCTGATTGCCTGATAAATCTCATCAGATGTAATCTCGTGTCTGAAACCATCCGAACAAAGCAGAAACTCCGTACCACTTTGCACATCTCCAAAAAACATGTCAGGATTAACAATCTCAGAAGCACCCACACACTGTAAAAGCACATTTCTGCGTGGGTCTGTTTTAGCCTGCTCTATTGTCATATGACCTAGCTCTATCTCTCTACCTACAAATGTCTGATCCTTTGTAAGCTGTATGAGCTTATCATTTACAAGATATGCTCTTGAATCCCCAACATTCATCAGATAGTATCTCCTGTCAGTGACAAGAAGTGCAACTACAGTGGTTCCAAGATTAACGCCCTGACCTGCTCCATACTGTTTGATTTTTTGATTCTGATTTGCTACTATACTCTCCCACTGCGCCCTTATTACAGAATCCTCAATATATCCGGGTCCATTCTGACAAATCATCTGCAGATCATCATTGACCCACTTATCAAATGCTCTTATAACCGTAGCACTGGCAAGCTCACCCTTTGCAAGACCTCCCATACCATCACACAACACTGCAAAAACCATATTCCCAAGATTGGTAAAAATACGTTTCATCATTATGCTGTCCTGATTTGTTCTCTTGACTGTTCCCACATCTGTCTGGGCTGCAATTTCGTAATCCATACCATTTCCTCAATATATGTAATATTTATCCTGTGATTTTTTTTATTAGTACATGAAAAATTCAAAATCCTCATTCGCCAGTCTGATTTTCGTTCCATGCTCGATTTTAGTCTCCACATTGCTCTGAATCATTGAACCATTCACATATGTATGGTTTGTTGAATTGGTATCAACAATATAAAACTCATTGTCCTTGTTAATGATATTTGCGTGGCTTCTGCTGACCGCTGTATTGTCACTCACAAAATAATCCACATAGCTTCTTTCTTTTCCTATTCTAAATACCGGCTTGTTGAGTTCTATTCTCTCATTATTCTTTATTCGAAGCAGATAAGGCTTAATAATCTGAGCCTGTGATGTTCCCAAAACAGTGGTCTCTCCAGCCTCTGAACCGACTCCAAGCACTGTAGTCTCTCCAAAATTACCGGCCTTTGTCATGTTCTCCAAAATCTGTGGTGGAACTGATGGATTTCCGGTCATGCCTGTATTTGTATTTTGATTCTGCATCGGCTGTGGCTGAACCTGTTGCGCCGGCTTTTGCTGTGCCTGTGGCATCGGTTGCGGCTGTGCAAACTGATGCTGTGGCTGATTTGACTGTGTGAACTGTCGCTGTGGCTGTACAAATTGTTGTTGAGGCTGCTGTGGCATTACATTTTGTGGCTGTGCCTGTGCAGGCTGTGGACGCTGCTGTGGTGGCTGGCCCGGGATGGCGAATGAAGCATTTGATGCCTTCACATTTTGACCAGGCATTGCTGCTCCGTTTTTTTCTGCTTCCTTTTGAGCCTTTCTTTGGGCTTTTTGTCTTTCGTAAATCTGCTTATTTTCTTTACTGTAATGTGTCAAAAGTCCAAACATGGACATCTGCTTCTCACTGGTTGTTTCCACATATGTACCTGAAATATTCGTCCCCATCTGCACATTATTATTAATTCTATTCTGGTTTTGTGGATTCATATTAGGTACTGCAAAATTCACCTGATTAGGCTGTACCACATTATTTGCAGATTGTGTTTCACGCTGTGATTGCATTTTCCCCTGAGATGGCATATTTGTCTGTACCTGTGTATTCTTTAGCTGATTCATAGCAGGCTGCATAGGTTTAGGCTGCTGACTCTGTGACTGGCTCTGTGGTTGAACCGGTTTTTGCTGACCAACAACAGCCTTTGAAGCTGCAATATTTAAATTATCAGCATCTATATCCATCAGGAGCTTTTCAAAAGCATCCACAGAAAATACAGGTGTACTATTCAGATAATTAATAATCTGTGCAACATAATCGCAATTCTCATTTTGGTCAAACTGTGTACTAAACATTATCTGCTTAAAAAACATAGGAATATTAACAGACTCATTCTGTCTGACCAAAGGAAGACATACAAGCATTGCATCACACTTTGACACATCAACATAGATATGTTCCAAATCAATCAACAGTCTTCTCGCATCAATCATATATTCCTCTGTTGATTTAATTGCCTTTAATACGCTGATAAACACACCTAGTAATCTCTTCTTATTTACAACTCCTGATAAAAACTCTTTTGCTGACACTTTTGCAGAAATATTATATTTAATAAATCTATCAGTATCTGACTGGGTGAACAGAGTCGGAACAATTCCATCTATCTTATTATTAGTAATCATTCCAAGGCTCATTGTATCCACGTTATCCGAAGCTCCTATTTTATATACCAGATAAGTATTGTTTCCTTGATTTTCATATGTAAAACTCATGCCTTTGTCTCCTTTGTTCTATGATTCATGATTGTATAAATATAGTGTCAAAACCTGCCATTTATCATCCGTCTTAACAAATGTCTTGCCCTGTTCATTGAAATCGCACGCATCATCAAATCCTGTCGCAATGACCTTATTCCCCTTTTCATCTACATAGCCCCAGCCATTTGTAAATCTGACGGCCGCCAATCCGTTTGAAAAGCTATGAGCCTCATTAAATTGAGGCTTAATCATCTGTTTACCATCCTTATCAACAAATCCCCATTTGCCGTCCACACATACTGCGGCATATCCATCATCTGCAAATAGCCGTGCATCATCAAATTTAGTTTTTACAACCTTATTGCCTTTAGAATCAAATAAATAATAATATCCATTCTGCTTTGCAAATACCCTATCGTTTCTACATACTATTCCTTTACTGTCCATAACAACCGAATCATATTTATCTTTTGTTACTTTCTTTCCTTTGGTATCAATAAGGCTCCATTTATTACCAGACTTGACAGCTGCTACTCCATTTCCCATGGCTGAAACCTCATCATAGTCACCAGCTATCTTTTTCTTGCTGTCCAGACTGTACAGGCTCCATTTTTTGCCATCATTTACAGGAAAAATATTATCCATTGACATATATCCCAGCTTCTCAATATTGTCGACAAAATCAATGACTATCTTTCTGTTGCCCTCGTTGTCTATATAAAATGCCCTGCCTTTGTCATCTATAACAGGTGCAACCTCTTTAGCAAACGCTCCCGCCTCTTCAAATTCGGATTCTATTACACGATGCCCTTTGCTGTTCAGATAGCCCCACTTTTTTTCTTTTTTTACTGCTGCATAGCCATTACTGAACTCCTCTACCTGTGCATATTCACCTTCGAGATAATACTCATATTTGATATCTGAAATAATCTCTTCAATCTTCTTTGATGAAATTTTCAGTCCATCCGCTTCATCCTTTATCCTGAAACAAGAGGCATAGTCTTTTTGCTCCAAATACACCTGAATCAAAAACTCATATCCCACCTGTTCCTTTGGATATTCACTTATGAGAGACTCTCCCCATTTGGCAGCTGTTCTTAAATCCTCCGCTTCTATATACATCTCTCCCAGCTCTGCCCGAAGCTTCGCTGAATCTTTAAGCTTTAAGGCATCAAGATAGTCCTCCTCTGCATTCACATAAACCTCAAGCTTCCTATTCTGTCTGGCCTGAGTTATATCATTATCATATTGTTTATTAATTTTTTCTCTGTCACTGTATGTTTTATATACAGAGCCTCCTAACAATGCTACAAGCAATATAGGTACTAAAAATTTATAATTCTTCATTGTATATCCTCTACATTCCAGTCAAAAATATTGATAACCACGTTCCTATAGCAAGAGCCGGACCAAATGCCATTGCATCCTTTTTGCCTTTTCTTTTTGTAATAAGAAAATAAATTGCTGTGATAAATGATAAAACGAGAGAAAGAAATATAGCGCTCCATATTCCATCAAGCCCAAGCAATAGCCCCATAACCACAAACAGCTTTATATCCCCGGCGCCAATCGAGCCCCTGATACATATCTTGCAAAGCAAAGAAGCTATAAACAGGGCTGCCGCTGCAATAAGCGAAGAAATGATATTGGCAACAATAAACTGACTGCCACATATCAGCTCAACAAATATACTTAACACCCAGTATACAAGTCCTGTAATAATATATTCATTTGGAATCCTTAGCTCCGTGAAATCAACATATGCAACAGATGCCATAATTGAAAGAAGTGCTATCATCCTAAAATTCTTATAAATTGCATTATCGTGATAAAAGAACTGAAGCATACAAGCATCTATCATGACAAGAAACATACCTATAATACAATAGACAATAAGCTTTTTACTCTTTTTTTCTTTATTTCTGATCAGTATATAGATACTCACTCCACATAGAATAATTGAAATGAGTATCATTAAAATATCATTTGTTTTCATAATTCCTAATCCACCTATTTTTTCGCACTAACTCCCTTGCCCCACACATCGGTTGATGCACTCTGACAAAATCTGATGGTGATATCTGTATTAAGCAGATTGACAACCTTCACATCATATGAGCAAGTCAACCTTAGGGCATTACTTGATTTGCCATCCGTTGATACCAAAAACTCCGTTCCGGCAAACGAAAGCCCATCCAGACCATCCTTTACATGATACTGTTTCAAAAAAGCGTTGACATCCCCACCATTTGAATCCTTAAGATTCTTCTTCATAAAGGCTCTTCCCATAGACTGTGCCAGATATGACTTGCCTGCAGACGAACCCTCATTCAATGCAAGCATACCCATACCCTTTACAAAGCCCATAGGATCTTCTGCCAAAGCATCTCCATAGTCATTAATATTGGCAGCCAAATCTGATGCTCCACCCTTTGTCTCATCATAAGCGGTCATTAGACTTTCAAAATCAGAAGAGCCATTCTCTATATCTGACAAACTGCTATCCATATCCGATATTCCCGTCATTAGCTCATCCATACCCTTTAATGTATCCTTTGCCAATGCCCTACTGCTTGAAGCCGCATTGCTTGCTGCATTATCCACCGAATCAATACCAAACTTATAATACAAATAGGAGTACTGCGATATATCTGTCGCCGCACTGTTTAACGCTATGCTCATCTTTGCCTGTATGTAGCATATATCAACTATCGAATAGATGATGTACAACAGGAAAATAAAGGCAGTAAACGAAATCGTTGCCTCAACAACAATAGCTCCTCTTTCATCCTTTATATGTTTTCTCATGATATTCTCCCTTTAAATATAGATTTTCATATATACTATTTTCCTACTTCAATTACTGTTTGTCAATAATTACTTTACTATTTGTTAATGTAATAATAATATTTACACATTACAATTTAATAATTTTCTATTTTAACAAAAAAGCCACCACACTACTAATATAGCATGGCGACCTTCCTATGATAGTATTAATATTTAATTAATTGACATATTGTAAATTATTCTGCTGTGAAGGTAACCCCTGCATCGGCATGTTCATTTGCATACTGTTCAGCATAAGAGCCCGATTTTCCAATAAGATTGAATTCAGCAACATGCAATTCGGTAACACTTTCGGGAATTTTTAAATCCATTCCACAGTTGCTTGATGGAGGCGCAAAAACATTGTTACTATCATCTTGTCCAATTTTTTGTACCCCATCATTCAGTACCAACTCCTGAAGATTTGTTTGAGCAAACATTCTGCCACCTATTGTTTTTACAGAATCTCCCATTACCACATATTTTAATTTTTTACATCCTGAGAAAGCTGATTTTTCAACTTCCTGAACATTGTTTCCTATTTTCACTGCAACTATATTATTATTAAGTGTAAAAGCAGATCCAAATCCAACAACTTTCTTTCCATCAATTTCATCAGGTATAACCACTATAGGATCCTTACCAACATACTTATCTATTATTATATCATCTCTACCATCATTAAACTCAAAATCCTCTGCCGGTGTCTCATCATGACTCATCAAATCATCCATGGTGATTTCATCTGCTGATTTATACTTCGCATCTTTCTTATCATTATCGGACTTACTGTCACTTGATGTATCCTTCTGACTGTCATGAACTGTTGCTGTTTGTTTGTCTGTCCTACCTGCATTGTCTGATGACGACGAACTGCCACAACCTGCTGATGACACAGCCATTGTAAAAATCATTCCTAAAATCAATAGTCTCTTTTTCATTTCTTTCTCCTTTAATAACCTCTGATTGTTTTTATATTATATGTGCACCAGTCAGTACTGCTGCTATCATACAAATCTGTATAATCACTATATAGTGGCAGTGTAATTAGTAACGGATCTACCTTCAGTTTTGAATCAAGCTCAAAATAAGTTTTTGAGTTTTCCAGCTTGTAGCCATCATCCTGCGTTATCTTTCTCATATTTGCTTGAATTACATCCGCACATCTAAGTGTCATTGATTCTCCAATGTCAGACTGCATACCACATACCATAAAAATACATAAATAATCGCTGTAGCGCAATCCATTTTCACATGAATTTGTATAATTGCCAAATTTTGTTTGTATAGAATTTAGCATGCCAGAAATACTTTTTTCTCCAATTTCAGTTTTCTCTCCAAAATCTAATGATACCTGCCATAATTTTGCCTCACTTTTATACAGTTCTACCATAAAGCCTGCTTCAAGCCTATTCATATCATTAGCAGTCTCAAAAACCGATATCAAGGCAATCAATACAGCTTTTATTGCTATCTTAGGAACAACCTTACCAGTTGCAACAGAAACAGTTTTTGCAACAACATCAATCGTTTTTCCCGTAGTGCTATCAGTGCCCCAAAAATTTTCAAAAGCAGAGAGCAGATTTAACACATATCTAATCTCATATATCTGTCCATATGCAGCATTTATATTCTCATTATTATTTTCATGACCATACAAAATGTACTCTAATTCACAACCATATGCAGCATTGTTTTCCTTACAAAGCCTCTTATTGGTAAGTGATTTATTAAAGTAATCCTTATATTCATCACTATTCCACTTATCATTTACAGAATTATATTTATCATCCATATTTTCTTTTGTCAATGTGGACACATCAAAACCCTGGTCTTTTAAAATATCATACCTTCCTTCATTATCTATAGTAGAGTAAGACAACATTTCCATTATATAAGTAGACAAATATAAGTTATCTCGAATACTTTCAAAATTTCCACCTGTCAGATTTTTTAATAGACTGACAAAGCTATTGAAAAATGTTGTATTTCCAAATGTTTTATTTATCGTGTCAATCTCTCGTGCTATATTCTCTGCATCTTCATGTGGATTTTTTCTATTCTTAGCATTTTCTTTTGTTTTTTCCTGACTACCTGTCGCTTTTCCCTTTTCATCATCATATTTATTTATTTCATCTTCACTAGCTGATTTAAACTGTTCTTGCCAGAACTGATACACACCAGGTATTGCAACTGTCTTTGAGTCAGCGACATCAAGCAGTAAATTATGGTCATCATTGCTATTTATGCTCGCAAGACCCTCGGTTCCTGTTCCCTGTGGTGAAAACAATGATGAAAATGTAGAATCCGCATAGCTTGAAAGCTCTGAATTCGTAGTCCTTTTATTTATCTCACTTTCAGCAATGACTGCAGAGCCTGCATTTTTGAACTGATCATATGTAGATATATCCTTGACCTTCTGATCACCATATTTGAAGTCATCTATGGCTGCTATCATCGAATCAATCTGTGACTTTATATTCTTAAGTCTGTTTTCTAAATCTATAATTGACTGTTCAGTTATATTTCCGGCTGCTTCGCTGGCCTTAATATCTGCGATTTCATCTCTGTCACCTTCTGCAAGGTCTGAATCAGTGCCATCTGCCTGATTACTCCAATCATTGAGTTTTTTTGCATAATCTGCTGCATCATGCTTCAGTGTCTCAAGTGACTCTATATCCTTACTCGAATCTCCGTTTATCGCTATGTTTAATACATCTGAATAGTGCTGCAGAGTGTTTCTTTTTTCAATCAGATTCGTTGATATATCAGCAATTCTATTTACAAATATAGCACTTCTATCGCTTAATGTCAATGACGTTGCTTCTATATTATATATATTATTGCTTGATATACTCTCAAGCCTGTTTACTAATACGAGATAGCTGTCACTGCCATTTGTCACCCCTGCTGTCAGATATTTTGTCTGTCTGTTCTCCACCTGTTTCTTATATGATTTGTATGTAGTATCATAGTCATCTGGTAAGTCATTTCCCGGAGTACACTGCATCATGGCATTGAGTGCACAGTAGCTCTTTATCATTTCATCTGCTTTCTTATTCAGATTAGTTCGATAATCATCACTGCCACTTACCGTGACACTGTAGGCATCTGCAGCATGCTTCCAATACTGTATGTCATTTGTAACACCGGATGAATACGATATGCTATTGTTCACAGCATTGGTGAAATCATTCTTTGCTTTGTCAAATGCCTTTATTTTCTTAGAGATATCGTCAAACTGTTTTGTCAGTTCGGTGCCATCTATGTAATATGTATCATTGTCTTTTCTTGAATGGCAGTTTACATAATATGTCTTGCCATCATACTTAGCTTTATAGCATTTTGTAGAGCTTTTTGTGTAATTATACTGATTCAGTGGCACCTGTGCCCTGTTAAAAACCGCAAGACCCGATGTGTTATACAGATTGGTAATCATCAGCTTATTCAGCTCACGATACTGTTCTCTGGCTGTCTGCATGGCATCACGTGTACCTGTGAGCAATGAATTGCTTGGCTGTGGATTTCCATAAGAATAATTGTCAAACAGATACTTATATGTATTGTAGCTGTCACGCATCAGCTTCTCGTCAGCTTCACAATAATCCTGTTTTTTCTCCACCAGCGGTTTATTCTCATCACTTTTTAAGACATCATCTATACCGGGAATACTCTTATTCTTTATTTTATCGATGGCAGTCTCTGTGATAGCTATAGGTGCTCTGTATTTCATGAAGTCCACTATCTGTGATTTAAGCATAGTGGCATTAGCCAGATTGGCACCATCTACGGCTTTTATAGTAGTTGAGTCATCGCCGTCATCCGTTACCCTGAGATAGTCACTGGCTTTTGAATCAGCACCTATCATAGCGCTGAACTCTCCTACCAATGTGTTCATCTCATCCTTAGACAAATTCTGTGATTTGAGTGCATTCTTGTAGCACTTTATTGAAGCATCATAGAATTCATCTATATTCTGGCAGGATGCTACCATACCATACCAGTCATTCAAATCAGCGTCATAATGTGTCATAAGTGAATTAAGTGCCATATCAGCTGCCGATTCAGCCATAGACTTGGACAGGTACACTCTGCCCACATCCACAAATATACTGGCCACCAGCATACACGGCACCAGAATGATTACGAGAAATACTGACACAGCACCTCGCTCTCTTTTACTAAATCCATACATATTCATAACTCCTATTTACTCGTCCACTCAGTTATCTTCTCTGCCAGTTTGCCTGCCGGCTCAGAGATATCATGATTTTTATATCTCTGTACAAGATCCTCTGCGAAATCTACAGTCCGGATAAACTCCGGCACATCAGATACCGGCACATCAGTATGAGTGGCATACGATATATTGGTAAACTCATCCTGTCCCAATAACCTGATTGGCATTTTTATCTTATAGGATACATCCACATTTACCTTTGAATATATCACTTTACTTTCAAACTTAAGTCTGTCAATGGAAATACTTGGCTTCATCCCTGTAAAAAATCCGGTGCCTATCTTTCCCACATTTTTATTTATCTCACTCTCTATATCGCCCTCAGTATCTCTGAGACTGCCTGTAAGGTATCTATATGGCTTCAGACTAACTGAATTAAAATCCGGTATGCTGCCAGACTCAATATCATCAAGCATAGGGTCGGCACACTTTGCAGCACCTTCAAGCACTGCTGATACCACTATATCCTCCACCTTACATTTCTGCGTATATGCATTTCCTACAAACAACATAAAAAATATAGCCAGAAACATTGTCGGAAACACAATAGAAGCCTCCACTATCAATGCTCCTCTTTCATCTAAAAGTCTTTTCATAATTTTCACTCACATTCGAATTATTTTGGGTATATATCAAAAGATATATACCCAAAAAGCTTTCTAATTGTCTGTTATTCTTCTCCAGATACTGCACTATTAGCTTTTTCTGTTATTGTACCAAACAGATCTGACAACAGACCCATAATCTGTCCTTTAAAGAATACAGCAAGTAATACAGCTATTCCGATAAGGACAACTATAGAGACGATATTTACATCTCCCTCTTCATCGCACATGAACTTACTAAATGCAAGCCTTGCCTTAAGTCCTAAATCATTCATTAATAACCACATAAACGTTTCCTCCTTTCGTGAAATCTATAAACAATCAGATTACTCTGATTCTCTACCTAAGCTCCAATGTTTGTAAATATCGGGACAATAACCATAATCAGGATTCCCATAAACATAAGAAACATTGGGATGAGAAGCTTGCTTGATGCCTTCTCTCCCTCTCTTTTTACCAACTGTCTTTTTAGGTTCCAGGTCTCTGCACTCTGCTCCTGTAAAAGAGCCGTCAGCTCACTGTTTCCCTTTTCGATACCCTGTATGATAGTAGATGCGAATTTTTTTATCTCAAGTATGATACATCTGTTTCCAAAATGATATATAGCTTCAGTCTCAGAGACTCCATTTTTCATCTCGTCAACTGATATCTGCATTTCTTTATATAATGTAGTATCGCCATTATAAGCTACATCTGCCCATGCATCCCTCATGATAAGACCTGCATTAGTCAGAAGGGCAAGCTTTGACACAACATTTGAGAAGTCGGACAGCAGTTCCTCTGAACGTTTCTTAATCTTGTCACTGGCTGATGTTCCATAATAGTAAAATGCCACAAAGGCGAACATTATAAATATCGCAACAGCTGCCATACTTCCTGCCAGCCCATACATGGCAAATGACATGGTAAATAACGTATACCCTAAAGTAACCTGCTGTGCTCTGGTGACTCTGATATAATAATCAGCATACTTATCATCCTTGAGCACCGATATCTCTTTCCTTAGCCTTCTGTCATATTTGGTTCGATAATTGTACTTAATGAGTTCAAGCAGTTCATATCCCACAAAATAAATATCCTTTAAAGGATATTCTTTCTCATCCAATCCTTGAAAAAGTGTGGCATTTTTCTTTCCTTTAAAAAACAGGAATATCCAAAAAATTGTAAATATCAAACCTAATATCCAGCATATATAATCTAATATTCCAAACATAACTAAATCTTTATCTCCAATACTTTTCTTCCTATAAAATATGCTGCCACAAATATGATTACCGCAACTGTTGTCGCCATGATGCCTGATGGAGACACAAAATTTTCAGCAAAATCAGGACTCATCAGCTTCATCATTCCAATAAGACCTATCGGCATGATAAGCATCACATTCTGCTCTGTTTTGTTTGCTGTAACAACGGTTTCTATATCCTCCGCTATCTCCATTTTGTCATTCAAAATTTCATATGTAGATCTGACTGTATCCTTGATATTTCCGCCCTTCCTATAACATATCTGAAAAACCTTGGCGAAACTCTCTATATCCTCATTGCCGCTTCTTTCCCCAAAATCAAGAAGCAGGTCTTCAATATCAATATTATTATCCATACCTGACAATAAAAGCTCCAGTTCGCTAATAATATAAGCACCATCCTCATACTGCATCTTCATATCGTCATACACACTTCTGAATGAATCTATAACATTTTTACCGGCTCCCAGAGATGTACTAAGTGCCTCTAACATATCTCTAAACTGTTTATTAAGCTGATTTTTCTGTTTCTTAATAATAGACTGTATCCTGACCGGAATATAAAGTTTAACAGCTATAATGCCAACTATTACCGGAATAATTACATTTAAACAATATGTAACTGTAGTTGCCTGCCCATATTCATCTTTTCCTATACCTCCATAGAATAAATATCCGATGCACGCTCCTATCACAAATGCAATAAGTACATTGATAATTTTCTCTGGAACAGACATATAATAGACTTTATAATTATATGTACTTGTATTTATCCGTGATGTATAGTATTGTGGTTCCAGAACTTTTTTCTCTTTGTTTTTTTTCTTCATAAATTCACCTATATGGCTGTTTTTATACCTGACAGCTTAAGCTTGTAGTCGTTCTTCAATGGATTGCCGGTTCTTACCAGTCTTCCTGATACCTTATCCATTGTGCTGGCTTCATCCTCTTTAAACTCATACAGTGGGTTTAACTCTATCTCTCCATTTTTGATGCCAACTACTTCTGTTATAGCCATGGTCTTTCTGCTTTTATCCCTAAGTCTTGATAAATGAATTATAATATCAACTGCCGATGCAATCTGCTGCTTTATTGCCTCAATTGGAAGCCCGTCAGCCCCCTGCAACACCATTGTCTCGAGTCGGCTGAGCATATCCTCAGTAGAGTTAGCATGTCCTGTAGACAACGAACCATCATGTCCTGTATTCATAGCCTGAAGCATATCAAGAGCTTCTCCGCCTCGACACTCACCTACTATTATCCTTTCAGGACGCATTCGAAGAGATGATTTAATTAAGTCTCTTATTGTAACCTGCCCGGCACCTGAAGCATTTGCATTTCTAGTCTCCAGACTAACCAGATTATCAATTCCTGCAATCTGAAGCTCTGCTGAATCCTCAATTGTAATAATTCTTTCATCCTTAGGAATAAAATTGGAAAGAGCATTAAGAAATGTTGTTTTTCCGGAGCCTGTACCACCACTAATAAAAATATTGTATTTGGCTTTTACCAAGAGCTCCAGCTTATCTGCTATTTCCTGTGTTATAGAACCATATTCTATAAGCTTATTTATAGTCATTGGTTCTTTTGAAAACTTACGAATAGTAATCGTTGGGCCACATAAAGCAATCGGAGGCAATACCACATTCACACGCGAGCCATCCGGAAGCCTGGTATCACATATGGGATTAGCCTGATTCACTTCTCGTCCTGCCAATCCTACAATTCTTTGTATGACATCCTCCAGCTTTCTCTGACTCTCAAACTTCTTATCAAGGCGTGTAAGCCGTCCTTTTTTCTCAATAAAAATCTTTTCAGTTCCATTAATCATAACCTCTGTAATTGAATCATCACTGATAATCGAATCTAATAAACCAAATCCTCTTATAGAGCTATATACCTGCTGTGATATCGATACCTTTGTCTCAATAGGACAGTAAATATCCTTAAGTCTGTCTGTAACTATCTGATCTATTCTTTCCGCAAGTTCTTCATCTGATATTTTGCTCAAGGATACATTTTCACTTACAAAACGTTTTATGTCATCAACAAACTCTTCTTCATTAATCTGCATATACATTCCCTCTATTGCAAGATTTCTTCAAAAAATTCCATCTTGGTCAATGCTTCTATTATCTGTCGGACTGTAGCATGTTCATATCGTGGTGCTCCACCAATAGTCTTAATAGAAATATTTGATAGCATCTCTGAGTTCTTATTACTAAACTTGTTGTATATCATATTCATGTTTCGGATAATATTTATATCATCATTTTGTTCTAATAAAACAACCGACTCATATGCTCTCATAAATTTATAATTTGACAGCTGACTGCCATCATTTACAACTATAATTCTCCAAGCCTTTGAGAGGAGCTTTAATTTTTCTATTTCCAAAGAAAATGGTAAATCTACAATAATCTCATCATAATTGTCCATTCCCTGTATATTGCCTATCAAAGTATCAATATCTGCATATGAAATTTCCAATATATCAAGTGCCACCTTTGTAGACGAAAAGTATGACACTCCTTCCTGGCTTTGCTTTATACAGCTTTCAAGCTTCAATAACAGATTTGCCTTTCTGCTCTTAAGCGAATATATAACATCACTCATAGTGGCGTTTCCTTCTGCCTGAAAGAAAACATCTGTTGTGCCACACTGTTCTAAATTTAAATAAAATACCTTTTTCCCCATATTCGCATGTGCTATCGCACATGCCGCTGCAACAGTCGATGTTCCAACCCCACCACATGGTGATGTAAAAATAACCACACTGCTCTTATCATTTTCTCCGCTGATAGTAGCCACATTTGCAGCCATATCAGAATATACTCCAAGTATCTGCTTAAATATAACGTCAACACGCTGATACTTGCATATGGCAATTTCATCCTTTATTAACTCTATACCGGGTGTCCCTGTAAAATAGGCAAGTCCACAATTTCTCTTGAATTCAGATTTATCAATATTAAAATCTTCTTCAGCTATTAATACATCTATTCTGTATTCTTTTACCGATTCTATTGCGTTTTTTTCATCTGTAAATGAATAAACCTCTAATTTATCAGCATACTTTGTATTAAATACTCCTGTAAGCCTATCCAAGTACTCTTTATCTTTGTCAAGCAATGCAACCTTAATCTTCATAGCACAACCACCTTCATCTTAAGTCCTCTTTTGCCTATATTTTGCCACTTTCATTACTATGTGTCAATACATCTTTTACTTATAGTTAATATTTTTATAATATTTTGACACAGATATTTTATATACTATCAATGTTCTTTTTATTCAATATTCACAATTTTCCATATGTTAATTTCTGATTTTCAGTGCGTAATTTAATTTTTCATAATTCAGCTACAATTAGTCATAATAATTTTTACTAATTGAAATTATAATATGGGAGGTTTATATGAACAATATTATTCTAAATCCAAAAGAACTTGGTGAGCGCATACGTAAACTACGTTTTAAAAGAAATAAAACACAATCTTATTTTGCTGATATGTTATACATCTCACCTTCATATCTGGCCCTTATAGAGTCCGGAAAGCGAGTTCCTAATCTTGACTTACTTATCCATATAGCAAAATTCACAGATGTCACTCTCGATTATCTTGTTTTCGGAGATGATCCTAATTGCGACCCTTTGCAAATGACATTTAACAGACTCTGTGATAGCTATGATAAAAAACAGATGGAAAATGCTATGAAACTAGCTGAGTTTTACCTTGAAATGACAAAAGATGATGATAAAATCAAAGACAATATAAATAAAAAATAATTTTCCATTGCCAATCTCCTTCCTTATTTCTATAATATTCACATACCATATATTCACATACCATATATTCAAATGCAGCATATTAAGAAAGGGGATTTTCAATGAACACTTTTTCAGAAGTTTTTAAAGCTATCGCAAGCTACCCATGGCAGGTAAATGTGGGTGTGCTTTCACTAATACCACTGTACATCATAGATTTTAAGTTTTTCTGCAAATTAAATATTGGTTTACAGCGCAAGATAGCACTTGCAAAGTAGCGTGGACATGTAGTGCGAGGCATGATTGTGAAGGAGGATGCAAAGAGGCTCGTTGTCAATAATTCACAATCCGCTTACAGCTACTGGGCTGCCAGATACACATATACTGTAGACGGAAAGGAGTACCGCAAGCGTTTTTCATGCGATAAAAGACATAGCACCCGTTCTGAGCTTAGGACTATCATAAATGTGTACTGGCTTGATGACCCGAACAAGCCTTTCTGGGACTATAGCAGCGATTCACTTGGCGCATGGTTTGGAATTTTTACGATATTGTTTCCATGGATTGGAGCTATACTTATCATACAGCTGTTAGGCGGTGCCGATGCAATAGCTCAGTACAATAACAGTCGGATGTGATACTTTTTGGCACAAAAAATCCGCTATACCAAATACAAGGTTAGCGGATTTTTGCTATTTACATTTTGATAAATTATTCATGCCTGATGCTAC
>OLRH01000231.1_pt1 | contig 26169 bp, 18 predicted proteins | sample 1672321 | NCBI WGS metagenome assembly OLRH01 (sample SAMEA3136671, study PRJEB25190) | human gut metagenome | reverse complement strand
TTCTCGCCCTCGGCATCGCACGAGAGCCAGAACTTCACGCGCGACACGCCGGAAAAGCTCTCCTCGAGCGCTTCGTCCACATAGTCCCAGCAGGCGCGGTTGTTTTCCAGAAAATCGTGAAAATCCCGTTCGTTTTCAATGCTCATCCCGCCGACGCCGAGCTCGGCGAGCGCGTTGCAGAGCTCCTCCGGATCGTCCCCGCCGGGAACGGTGCATTCCAGCCATTGCATAGCGTTGTCTCCTTTTTACTTTATGGATTACACCATTTTTCAAAGAAAAAGTACTATTTTTTACACGCGTCCACAAATGCCTGAAAAATCTTTTTCGCATCCGCGTCCTTCCGGTACAGGAATTCCGGATGCCACTGCACGCCGTACAGTTTGCGGGATTCGTCCTGCATGGCGGCGACCGGTGCGCCTTCGGTGTGGGCGAGCACTTCGAAGCCTTCCGGCGCGGTCTTGACGGCCACGCCATGGCTCATCCACGTGCTTTGCTCTGCGGGAGAGCCGTCGAGCAGACCCTCCGCCTTGTCGATGGTGGTTTCCGTTTTGCCGTATTCGCCCAGGGCGGCCTTGTCGACATCCGCGCCCAACGCGTATGCCATGGCTTGGAAGCCGTAGCAGATGCCGAGCACCGGAACGCCCGCGTCGAACAGCTTCTTGTCGACGCGCGGAGCGCCCGGTTCGAACACGGAAGCGGGGCCACCGGACAGGATGATGGCCTGCGGATCCTTGGCCAGCATCTCATCGACCGGCATGGAATGCGGCACGAGCTCCGAATAAACATTGGCCTCACGCACGCGACGTGCGATCAGCTGGGCGTACTGGGCTCCGAAATCGACAACGAGCACAGGACCTGCAGCCATAACACTCTCCCTTTAATATGAGGTATCAAGAAACGAACAATACTAACTGCTCTATTGTGACGTTGCAAGGAGACATTGGAAACACGTGAACGGAGAATGAACGAATCTCACAATTGCTTACTCCCACCTACTCAACACGCCGCGTGTGTATCTAGGGAAACGAACGTGGGAAACATGTGTTAACCGACTAAAAACGTTGATTTTGAGCCGTTTTTCAATCTTTTTGAGAGAGTGTGAAGTACGCACAAAAATCCCGATAAAAGCACACATTTGCGTACAGAAAAATAACAATTGAACACACAGTCGCAAAAAAACAGCAAAAAGTCGAACCGCGCTCGTAATATGTGCAAGTGACTGGAAATGAGGCATACCGCGTAACCGCAAGGTTTTAGGCATGGCTCATGACCTAAGGAAATAAACAATCGCACATCACAGTGCAGGAGTACAGGAGTACACATGACGAGTCCTGTTATTGGCACCCCTTGGAAGAAGCTGAACGCTCCGGTTTCCGAGGAAGCTATCGAAGGCGTGGATAAGTACTGGCGCGCAGCCAACTACCTCTCCATCGGCCAGATCTATCTGCGTAGCAACCCGCTGATGAAGGAGCCTTTCACCCGCGAAGACGTCAAGCACCGTCTGGTCGGTCACTGGGGCACCACCCCGGGCCTGAACTTCCTCATCGGCCACATCAACCGTCTCATTGCTGATCACCAGCAGAACACTGTGATCATCATGGGCCCGGGCCACGGCGGCCCGGCTGGTACCGCTCAGTCCTACCTGGACGGCACCTACACCGAGTACTTCCCGAACATCACCAAGGATGAGGCTGGCCTGCAGAAGTTCTTCCGCCAGTTCTCCTACCCGGGTGGCATCCCGTCCCACTACGCTCCGGAAACCCCGGGCTCCATCCACGAAGGCGGCGAGCTGGGTTACGCCCTGTCCCACGCCTACGGCGCTGTGATGAACAACCCGAGCCTGTTCGTCCCGGCCATCGTCGGCGACGGCGAAGCTGAGACCGGCCCGCTGGCCACCGGCTGGCAGTCCAACAAGCTCATCAACCCGCGCACCGACGGTATCGTGCTGCCGATCCTTCACCTCAACGGCTACAAGATCGCCAACCCGACCATCCTGTCCCGCATCTCCGACGAAGAGCTCCACGAGTTCTTCCACGGCATGGGCTATGAGCCGTACGAGTTCGTCGCTGGCTTCGACAACGAGGATCACCTGTCGATCCACCGTCGTTTCGCCGAGCTGTTCGAGACCGTCTTCGACGAGATCTGCGACATCAAGGCCGCCGCTCAGACCGACGACATGACTCGTCCGTTCTACCCGATGATCATCTTCCGTACCCCGAAGGGCTGGACCTGCCCGAAGTTCATCGACGGCAAGAAGACCGAGGGCTCCTGGCGTTCCCACCAGGTGCCGCTGGCTTCCGCCCGCGATACCGAGGCCCACTTCGAGGTCCTCAAGAACTGGCTCGAGTCCTACAAGCCGGAAGAGCTGTTCGACGAGAACGGCGCCGTGAAGCCGGAAGTCACCGCCTTCATGCCGACCGGCGAACTGCGCATCGGTGAGAACCCGAACGCCAACGGTGGCCGCATCCGCGAAGAGCTGAAGCTGCCGAAGCTGGAAGACTACGAGGTCAAGGAAGTCGCCGAGTACGGCCACGGCTGGGGCCAGCTCGAGGCCACCCGTCGTCTGGGTGTCTACACCCGCGACATCATCAAGAACAACCCGGACTCCTTCCGTATCTTCGGACCGGATGAGACCGCTTCCAACCGTCTGCAGGCCGCTTACGACGTCACCAATAAGCAGTGGGACGCCGGCTACCTGTCCGCTCAGGTCGACGAGCACATGGCTGTCACCGGCCAGGTCACCGAGCAGCTTTCCGAGCACCAGATGGAAGGCTTCCTCGAGGGCTACCTGCTGACCGGCCGTCACGGCATCTGGAGCTCCTATGAGTCCTTCGTGCACGTGATCGACTCCATGCTGAACCAGCACGCCAAGTGGCTCGAGGCTACCGTCCGCGAGATTCCGTGGCGCAAGCCGATCTCCTCCATGAACCTGCTCGTCTCCTCCCACGTGTGGCGTCAGGATCACAACGGCTTCTCCCACCAGGATCCGGGTGTCACCTCCGTCCTGCTGAACAAGTGCTTCAACAACGATCACGTGATCGGCATCTACTTCCCGGTGGATTCCAACATGCTGCTCGCTGTGGCTGAGAAGTGCTACAAGTCCACCAACAAGATCAACGCCATCATCGCCGGCAAGCAGCCGGCCGCCACCTGGCTGACCCTGGACGAAGCTCGCGCCGAGCTCGAGAAGGGTGCTGCCGAGTGGAAGTGGGCTTCCAACGTGAAGTCCAACGATGAGGCTCAGATCGTACTCGCCGCCACCGGTGATGTTCCGACTCAGGAAATCATGGCCGCTGCCGACAAGCTGGACGCCATGGGCATCAAGTTCAAGGTCGTCAACGTGGTTGACCTGGTCAAGCTGCAGTCCGCCAAGGAGAACAACGAGGCCCTCTCCGATGAGGAGTTCGCTGAGCTGTTCACCGAGGACAAGCCGGTCCTGTTCGCTTACCACTCCTATGCCCGCGACGTGCGTGGTCTGATCTACGATCGCCCGAACCACGACAACTTCAACGTTCACGGCTACGAGGAGCAGGGCTCCACCACCACCCCGTACGACATGGTTCGCGTGAACAACATCGATCGCTACGAGCTCCAGGCTGAAGCTCTGCGCATGATCGACACTGACAAGTACGCCGACAAGATCAACGAGCTCGAGGCCTTCCGTCAGGAAGCCTTCCAGTTCGCTGTCGACAACGGCTACGATCACCCGGATTACACCGACTGGGTCTACTCCGGTGTCAACACCAACAAGCAGGGTGCTGTCTCCGCTACCGCCGCAACCGCTGGCGATAACGAGTGAGCCTAGGCTATTTGGCCTGATTGCTTGATAAAAGCCCCAAGGGATTGTTCCCTTGGGGCTTTTTCGTATTACGGTGCGATATGCTTGGCTTAAAACAGCAAAACCGCTAGCGCGTGTCAGTTACCGTTTGCGCATTACAATTGCTCATTGTGCGAACGATGTGGTATCGCACCCGAATAATGTGAAGTACATAGGAGACACCGTGAGTTTTACCAGCGTCACCATCATCAGTCCCGAAGCGGCTAACGGCCGTAATGTTGTCGCCCTTGGAGTCACCAAGACACTTGCCGCAGCCGGCAAGACCGGAGTGTTCCGTCCGGCGGTCTGCAGAAAAGACACCTTCACGGACGTGCTGATCGAAGCTTCCAATGCCGGTTTGAGCCGGGAACAGTCCGTCGGCGTGTGCCCCAAGCGCGCTCGTAACGATAAGGAAGGTTCGCGGGCGGATATCGTTGCGGCCTACACCCAAGCCGTAGAAACAGCCCGACCGGATGCCATGGTGATTGTCGGCACCGACAGGTCAGCAGTCAATGATCCCGCGATGTTCTCTTTCAACGCTGACGTCGCGGCAGACCTCCAATCGCCGGTCCTGCTGGCCGTATGCACTATCGAACGCACACCGGAACAAGTCAAAAGCACGGTTGAGGCATCCACCAAGGTCATCGAAGACGCCGGGAGCAAAGTCGTCGGCGTGTTCATTACTGGGTGTGACGACACGCAGCCGGATCCGCTCAAAGCATGCTTCGTCGACTACCCGGTGCCGGTGTGGACGCTACCTGCCGTCGATTTCAACGACGATGACGCCATCAGCAAGGCAGACGAAGCGTTCGCGACGAACGTCGACGCCGCGGAACTGACCGCGGCACTCGAATTGCCATTCGACGCCCCGACCACACCCTATGCTTTCCAATACGGTCTGCTGGGCAAGGCGAAGGCGGACAAGAAGACCATCGTGCTGCCGGAGGGCAACGAGGATCGCATCATCAAAGCCGCCGATTATCTGCTGGAACGCGACATCGTCGATCTGATCATCGTCGGAGACGAAAACGCCATTCTCGCCCGTGGCCAGGAATTGGGATTGAAATCGCTTGGCAAGGCGAAATTCCAAGCCAAGGATGATGAAACGGTGTTGGAACCCATGGTGGCGAAGCTGTGCGAGCTGCGCGCCAAGAAAGGCATGACCGAAGAGCAGGCGCGCAAACAGCTGGCCGATGACAGCTATTTCGGCACCATGCTTGTGGTGATGGGCATGGCGGACGGCCTCGTGTCCGGTTCCGTCAACTCCACGGCCAATACCGTGCGTCCGGCCCTGCAGGTCATCAAGACCAAGCCAGGAACATCGTTGGTATCCGGAGCGTTCCTGATGTGTTTCAAGGACCATGTCGCCGTGTTCGCCGACTGTGCCATCAACCTTAACCCCAATGCCGAGCAGCTCGCCGAAATCGCGATCCAATCCGCCGAAACGGCCAAGGCGTTCGGCCTTGAACCGAAGGTGGGCATGCTGTCCTATTCCACGCTGGGCTCCGGAAAAGGACCCGACGTCGACCTCGTCGAGGAAGCTACCACCATCGTCAAAGACAAGGTTCCCGACCTTGCGGTGGTCGGATCGATCCAGTTCGACGCGGCATGGTCTCCGACCGTGGCCGCGACCAAAGCCAAGGGCGATCCGGTGGCGGGCCATGTCAATGTGTTCGTATTCCCGGATCTGTGTGCGGGCAACATCGCATACAAGGCGGTACAGCGTTCCTCGGGAGCGGCCGCCGTTGGACCGGTGCTGCAGGGTCTCAACCGCCCGGTGAACGATCTGAGCCGTGGCGCCACGGTCCAGGACATCATCAACACCATCGCCCTGACCGCCATCGAAGCCCAGTAATCGGGCATTTTGTAGCAAGCAACGAGTAATCTAAGGTTTTGGAAAGTCGCGTAAGCGGCACATCGATTAACACATGGAGGATGCCCACAATGGCGAAAACCGTCCTTGTCATCAATTCCGGTTCCAGCTCTATCAAGTATCAGCTGGTTGATCTTGAAACCGGCGAAGGTATCGCTTCCGGTCTGGTCGAGAAGATCGGCGAGCCGGTTGACGGTCATTACAAGCACGAGTACAACGGCGAGAAGCATGAGCTCGAAGAGCCGATTCACGACCATGAGCAGGGTCTGAAGCGCGTGCTCGGCTTCTTCAACGAGTTCGGCCCGAAGCTCGCCGACGCAGGCATCGTGGCCGTCGGCCATCGCGTGGTGCAGGATGACAGTGGCGTAAAACACCGCGGCGCTCACGCCGAAGCCAATGTGCAGGGTGGTTCCATCTTCCCGAAGCCGGCTCTGGTCAACGACAAGACCATCGGCCAGGTCAAGGACCTCGCCGTGCTCGCCCCGCTGCACAACGGTCCGGAGGCCAAGGGCGCTGAGGTCATGCGCTCCCTGCTGCCGGATGTTCCGCAGATCTTCGTGTTCGATTCCTCCTTCTTCTTCCAGCTGCCGAAGGCTTCCAGCACCTACGCGCTGAACAAGGAAGTCGCCCAGCAGTACCACATCCGCCGTTACGGCGCCCATGGCACCTCCCACGAGTTCATCTCCTCCGTCGTGCCGTCCGTCATCGGCAAGCCGGCCGAAGGCCTCAAGCAGATCGTGCTGCACATCGGCAACGGTGCTTCCGCCTCCGCCGAAATCTCCGGCAAGCCGGTTGAGACCTCCATGGGTCTGACCCCGCTGGAAGGCCTCGTGATGGGTGGCCGTACCGGCGACATCGATCCGGCCGTCGTCTTCCACCTGATTCGCAACGCCCACATGAGCGTGGACGAACTGGACACCCTGTTCAACAAGCGTTCCGGCATGATGGGTCTGACCGGCTTCGGCGACCTACGTGAAGTGCATCGTCTGGTCGAAGAGGGCAACGAGGACGCCAAGCTGGCTCTCGACATCTACGTGCACCGCATCGTCGGCTACATCGGCAACTACACCGCTCAGATGGGTGGCGTCGACGTGATCACCTTCACCGCAGGCGTTGGCGAGAACGATGACGTCGTGCGCAAGATGGTCTGCGACAAGCTCGCTCCGTTCGGCGTCAAGCTGGATGAGGAGAAGAACGCGACCCGTTCCAAGGAACCGCGCATCATCTCCACCCCGGATTCCGCAGTCACCATCTGCGTCATCCCGACCAACGAGGAGCTGGCCATCGCCCGCAAGTCCGCCGCCATCGCAGAAGAAGGCAAGGACTCCTACGGCAACGTCTTCTCCAAGTGAGTGATGTGTCACGTTTCGGCTGGTAGAGGAACGTGACGGCAAACGGTATGAATCTGCGCCGCCGTGCCTGATAATCGATATCATCGGTCAATCAGGCACGGCGGCGCAGTGCGTTGGGCCCCCTTTTCCGCGATTCGCAAGGGATTGCTTGGTAGTACGATACGACAGGTTGCACTGTACCGTGCAATGATGTAAGAGAGAACGGTTGGTTATTCGTGGCTGCTAAACGACGTTTCGTCGGTTTGGACGGGCTTAAAGGCATAGCCCTTATTGCGATTGTGCTGTATCACTGCGATGAGCTTTCGCTTCAAGGCGGGTTTTTCGGTGTGGATGTGTTCTTCACCATCTCCGGTTTCCTGATTTTCTCATCGCTGCTCAATCGTATCGATTCAGGTAAAGGCTTGGAACTGGGGGAGTACTTCCTCAAACGGTTCCGCCGGATTTATCCCGCGCTGTTTGCTCTTATCCCGATCTCGGTGACGTTGGCATGGCTGGTGAACCGCGACATGCTTGTCGGCATCCGGAACCAGATCATGACCGTGCTTCTGGGATGCTACAACTGGTATGCCATCAGCAGCGGAGCCAGCTATTTCTCCCAGATGAACCCTGACATATTCCGTCACCTATGGTTCATGTCGTTGCTCATGCAGTTTTATCTGATCGCTCCATTCGTGGTTTTGCTGCTGCGAAAAATCATCATCAGATGGGCTCCGGTATGCATACTGACAGCCCTTGCCGGAGCAAGCGCGGTATCCATGGGACTGCTATACCACTCTGGCGCTGACCCCACACGTGTGTATTTCGGCACCGACACGCACGCCATGGGCCTATGGCTCGGTGCCGCGCTGGCTTGGATACTGCCGATTCTCAGACATGAGCATGGGCGAGCCAATGAATCGCGGATAATGGAACGATTCCATAAGATATGGATTCAATTCGGCCCGATAGTTGCCTTTGGCTCATTGCTGGCATTGCTGTGGATGATGCGGCATATCACTCAAGGCCCAGCGGCGTTCCATGGCGGTATCTTCGTCGCCTCCGTGCTTGCTGTGATGCTGATCGCAGGAACCATACCATTCGGATCCTGGATGCAGGATCTGCTTGTGTTCAAGCCGCTTGCCGCTTTGGGCCATTATTCGTATGGCATTTATCTGTGGCATTGGCCATTATGGCTGCTGCTGAGATCCCTGCTGCCCCAGTGGGGCGCATGGCATGCCGACAGGCTGCTGTCCTTCACCTTCATCCTCACCGTGCTGTTCGCGTTCGCATCTTGGCAACTGTTCGAGAAGCCAGTCGCTCGTGCGGGATTCATCGCGTTGATTCGTCCGATCAGTGGAGACGAAGCCGAGCATTGCGGCCGTCTGATATCCACGGTCGTGGTGCTGGCATGCTCATGGAGCTTCTGCGGATACGCTGTGGCGACGGCATCGGAACAAACCAGTGTGGCGCAATCCTTGGGTATCAGCGCCAGGCTGTTGCAGCAACGCAATCATGCCGCTTTGGAACGACGCAGAACACCGATGCCAAGGAAGCCACGGCATAAGATGCCGGATGGTTCGCAAATGGCCGCCATCGGAGATTCGGTGATGCTGGCGTCCAGCAAAGGATTGCAAGACACGTTCCCCAACATCATTGTGGATGCCGAAGTCTCACGGTCGATGGCGAAGGGACAGGGTCTTGTCGATCAATTGAAAGCGCAAGGAAATCTGCGCCCCTGGGTCTTGGTGGGACTTGCCACCAACTCCGTGGTGACCAATGATCAGCTTGACGATCTGCTGAATGATGTCGGCCCCGATCATGTGCTGGTGCTCATTAACGCGCACGCTCCCGTTTCATGGGTTCCCGGCACCAATGCCGTGTTGAAGCAATTCGCCGCGGCGCATTCCAACAACGTCGTACTGGTCGATTGGGACGGGACCATTTCCCAGCATGCTGACGAACTTGCCGGAGATGGCATCCATCCGGGAATGTCCAATACGATCTACGCGCAGGCGGTCAAGGATTCAATCGCCGCTTGGATCAAGCAAGGGCACTGATTGATGCGTTGACGACTTCCATACGAGGTCCGCCACATGCCGTCGCATATGAATGATCCCCATTCCGTGGAAATCGGAATGGGGATCATTCATATGCGGACGATGCCGATATTAGGGAAATCAGGCCTCCTGATGCTGAGGAGCGGACAGGAAGTGCTCCTCGCTAGGCAGAACGGCGTTGAGAATCACAGCCACCACGAACGACACCGCGATGCAGTTGGAAGCGAAGATGGACTGGAACAGCGCCGGGAAGTTGGCGAAAATGTCGCCGACCTGGGTGAAACCGATGCCAATGGTCAGGCTCAACGCGGCGATGGTGATGTTGCGCTGCGTGTAACCGGCCTCGGAAATCATCTGGAATCCGGACAGGATGATATTGCCGAACATCATGATGGTGCAGCCGCCAAGCACAGCCTGCGGCAGGGAGTTGAAGACCTCTGCAACGGCCGGAACGAAGCTGGCAAGCACCAAAATCAGACCGCCGGAAAGAATCACCTTGCGGTTGACCACCTTGGTCATCGCCACCAGACCGATGTTCTGCGCAAACGAAGTCAATGGCAGGCAGCCGAACAAACCGGACACGGAGGAGATCAAACCGTCGCCGGCAATAGCTCCGGCGGTTTCCTTGTCGGTGGGCTGACGGTCGAGACCGACCTTGGTAAGCGCCGCTGTGTCGCCCAACACCTCAACCGAGGAAACGACATACAGCAGAGCGAAGGAGATAATCGCACCCGGATCAAACTCAAGCTTGAACGGCATGAAATGCGGCACCGACACGACCTGCAGATTGGCGAAACCGGAGAAATCGACCTTTCCCATGAAAATCGCGACCACATAGCCCACGACAAGGCCGAACAGCACGGAAAGCTGCTTGGCGGTGCCCTTCATGAGCAGCTGGAACGCAAGGCAAGCCACCAGCGAAATCAGGCCAAGCGTCAGATTCTGCCAGCTGCCGAAATCCTTCGCGCCGGAACCGCCGCCGAAGCTCGTGGCGCCGACGGACAGGAGCGAAAAACCAATCGAGGTGACGACAATCGCGGAAACGATCGGCGGGACGAAACGACGCCAATACTTGGCCGTCAAACCAAGCACGACCTCCAACAGGCCGCCAAGCACCACGGCGCCGGCGACTGCGCCATAACCCTGATGCTGCGCGATCGACATGGCGGCCGCGACGTAGGTGAAGGAAATGCCGGTGACCATCGGCAGACGGGAACCAATCAGCCACACACCGTACAGCTGCAGGCAGGTGCCGAGACCTGCGACCAGCAGGCCGGCCTGAATGATGGCGGCGGACTGCGCGGCATCCATCTTGGCGGCCGTGGCCACCAGGAAGATAGGCGCGAGATTCGCCACGAACATGGCCATGACGTGCTGCAGGCCGAACGGAATGCCCTTCCAGAACGACACCGGTGCGTCAAGACTGCTCAACGCCTCAAAAGACACGCCTTTTTTAGTGTCTTTTGCCTTTGTCTTTTTTTCGGTTTTCTCTGTGTTCTTCTCTTCGCTCAACTGTTACATCCTCTCTTATAATCGTCTGAGCGTACTGAAAAAATCAGGAGCGGAATTCGATGGTGCCGTTTTCCGGATCCATCGATTCGACGATTGCCAGGGAATCGACGTCGTACCCTTCCTCACGCAGCTGGTCGCCACCGCCTTGGAAGCCCTTTTCCACTGCGATGCCGATGCCTTCCACAGTGGCTCCGGCCTCATGGCACAGCTCGATCAGGCCTTTTAACGCCTTGCCGTTGGCAAGGAAATCGTCGATCAGCAGCACGTGGTCGCCTTCATTGAGATAGCGCTTGGACACGATGACAGGGAACTCCTTCTGCTTGGTGAAGGAATACACGGTGGTCGTGTACTGGTCGCCGTCAAGATTGATGGACTGCGCCTTCTTGGCGAACACCACCGGGACATTGCCGAAATGACGGGCCACGACACAGGCGATGCCAATGCCGGAAGCCTCAATGGTCAGAATCTTATCGATGGTCTTGCCCTTGAAATGCTCGGCCCAGGCGGCGCCCATATGGTCGAACAGCTCGACATCGCACTGATGGTTGAGGAACGCGTCCACTTTCAGCACATTGCCGGGCTTGACGGTACCTTGTTGCGCAATGCGCTCTTCAAGTTCCTTCATGAAACCCCTTAATCTTGTCGGCCGCGAAAGCGGCATCAGATGATGGCATACGGCGAGCCGTATATAGGAGTTCAGCATACGCGCCTCAATTGACCGTGCGAGTCGGACCCCTGACCTGCTCATGTGATAAACATGAATGCTGCGAACAAATGTTTGAATATGAGCGTGCGCGAAGAAAAGAGGAATCGGTGGAACAGAGCATGGGACCTGTGATGTGCGATCCGCGGAGCCTGATAGAGGGACTCAACCCCCAACAGGAAGAAGCGGTGAAATACTACGGCCAGGCATTGCTCATCGGCGCCGGCGCAGGCTCAGGCAAGACCCGTGTGCTGACACGTCGCATCGCATGGCTGCTGGCGCATGGCTTCTGGGCAAGCAGCATCCTCGCCATCACCTTCACCAACAAGGCGGCCGCGGAAATGCGTGAACGTCTCGTGACTTTGGTCGGGCCGGAAGCCGAACATATGTGGATCTCCACCTTCCACTCCGCCTGCGTACGCATCCTACGCCGCGACGGCAAGGAAATCGGCCTTAAATCGGGCTTCTCGATTTACGACACCGCGGACAGCGAGCGACTGGTCAAACTGATCGCAGCCGACCTGAACATCGATACGAAGCGGTATACGCCACGCATGCTGCTGGGCAAGATATCCGACTGCAAGAACGCGTTGGTTTCCTGGAAAGACCAGCTGAAAAAAGCGAACTGCGATTACATCCCGGGACAGCGCGGATACCAGGTGAGCGCCGGCGACGTCGACGAACTGGTCGCCGTCGTCTACGCCGAATACCAGCATCGTCTGGCGCTCGCCAACGCAGTCGACTTCGACGATTTGATCATGCGCACCGTGGAATTGCTCCAAACCTGCCCGCAGGTGAGCGAATACTATCGGCACAGGTTCCGTTACATCTTCGTGGACGAGTATCAAGACACCAACCATGCCCAATATGTGCTCGTACGTGAATTGTCCGGCATCGATTCGGACGAACAGCCCGACCCGCAGGCGAGGGGAGCGGGCCGTGTGGGACCGAGCTGGATTACCGTGGTGGGTGATTCCGACCAATCCATCTACGCGTTCCGAGGTGCGGACATCCGTAACATCCAAGACTTCGAACAGGATTTCCCGAACGCCAAAACCATCATGCTCGAACAGAACTACCGTTCGACGCAGACCATCCTCGACGCGGCGAACGCGGTGATCGCGAAAAACGAAAACCGCAAGCCGAAGAAACTGTGGACGGCGCTTGGTCAAGGCGACAAAATCGTCGGCTATGCCGCCGACAACGCACAGCAGGAAGCCGGATGGATAGCGAACGAAATCGCACGAATCCACACCGAGGAAGACGTCGCTTACCGTGACATCGCCATCATGTACCGAGCCAACGCGCAGTCACGTTCGCTGGAAGAGGCCATGATCAACGCCAATCTGCCGTATCAGCTGGTCGGCGGCACCAAATTCTATGAACGTAGGGAAGTCAAGGACGCCATCGCGTATTTGCAGGCCATCGTGAATCCCGCGGATAATGTGAACGTGCGGCGTATCCTCAATGTGCCTAAACGAGGACTCGGCGCACGCGCGGAGGGATTGGTGGCCGGCTACGCGGACGCGCATGGCCTCACGTTCTTCGAATCCATTGAACATATGGACCAGATTGAAGGCATGACAGGCCGTACCACCAAACCGTTGGGCGCATTCCGTGATCTGATGCACGAGCTGGCCGATTTCGCCAAGGAACATGATTCGAAACCATCCGAAGTGGTGGCCGAAGTATTGGATAAAAGCGGTCTTCTGGAGGAATTGCAACGTTCCGAGGATCCGCAGGATGCTTCGCGTGTGGACAATCTTTCCCAGTTGCAGTCCGTGGCCGCCGAATTCGAACAGAACACGCCGGATGCCACGTTGGCCGGTTTTCTGGAGACCACGGCATTGGTCGCCGACTCGGATCAGTTGCCGGGAGAGGGCGAGGATTCCGGCAAGGTCACGATGATGACCTTGCATACGGCCAAAGGTTTGGAATATCCGTATGTGTTTCTTACGGGTATGGAACAGGGTACGTTCCCGCACCAGCGTGCCATGGAGGACACCAGCGAGCTGTCCGAGGAGCGTCGTCTGGCATACGTGGGCATCACCCGTGCGAAGCGTCGGCTGTATGTGACCCGTGCGGCGGTGCGTGCCCAATGGGGGCAGGCCAATGACATGATGCCCAGCCAGTTCCTGGATGAGATTCCGGATGAACTCATCGATTGGAAACGTCGTGAGGCCGGTGTGGAGCGCATGCGCGCCAGCTGGGGAGATGACGACGAGTTCGGCGGGTGGGACGATGATGACGATTTCGGATCCACTTCCTTCGGCGAATCGATGTACGGATCGTCGACATACGGTTCCTCATCGTATGGTTCTGGTTCTCGCGGATCGCATTCCACTTATGGGTCGTCTCATGGATCGCACAGCTCGTATGGTTCCGGACGGTCCTCCTACGGCTCGGGAAGCCGCCGTTTCTCTGGCGGATCGCACTCTGGCTCGTCCTCATACGGTTCGTATGGCTCATCCCGGTCGTCATACGGTTCCGGCAAGCCCTCCGGCAAATCCGGTAAGGTCACCACGCGCCGCGCCAAGCCAAAGGATCTGACGAAATCGGCTCCGGCAAGTTCGTTGGACGGCAACAACGGATTGAGCATTTCGGATTTCCAGATAGGCGACAGAATCACCCATGACCATTACGGTTTGGGAAAGGTCATCGAAACGCAGGACAAGGGCGCGAATTCGGTGATCACCGTCGATTTCGGCACGGATGGCGTCAAACGATTGCTGCTTCGTGTGGCGCCTATTGAAAAGCTCTGACGGCTTTTCCAATAGGCGCCCCTCGTGGCGGCGCCGTTGTGGGCTCATAACACGGATTGAGTGAAAAAACAAGTCTTTTCTTTCGGAGCATTTGTTGCGATAATCGGCGATGTTTGCTTTTCGAGAGGAAGAACCATGCCAAGAAAACTGTTCGCCGCGATATCGCAGATTGTTCTGGGCGCGCTGATTGTCATCGCCCCGCAGACCTTCGCGCATGTGTGTGCCATCAAAGACATGCCCATGGCATGCCGCTACACCGCTCGGGTCGCTCTGGGACTGGGTGTCGTCATCGCATTGCTGGCAATAATCGGATTTTTCGCGCCAAGCCGGGTCAGGGCCGGATTGGATATCGCCAATGCCGTGCTGGGCGTGCTTGTCGTTCTGGTGCCGACCATGCTGGTAGGCGTATGCAGAGGCTCCATGATGCATTGCCATATGGTGACGATGCCGACGCTTATCGTATTGGGCGTGCTGCTGGCGGTGCTCGCAGCAGTCGCCGTATATCTCGATCTCAAGCCGGCAAAGCGTGGCTGACGTGCCGCATATCACCCTTGCGAAACTACCGCTGGCCAATCTGCGTCGCAAACCATTCCGCACTTCGGCGCTTGTCATTGTGGTCGTCATGCTCACTGTGGCGTTCTATGGAGGCGCGCTGCTTTCCATGAACCTGAACAACGGGCTGAACAGCATGCGGGAACGTATGGGCGCCGATCTGATGGTCACGCCGCAGAACACGAAAAATCAGGCTGAGGCGTTGCTCACGGGAAACTCTTCGAGCACGTTCTACTTCACCAATGACATTGGAAGCCAAATCGCCGAAGCGGACGGTGTGGGCGAAAGCACGGTGCAGACGTACATCTCCTCGCTTGCGGCAGCCTGCTGCGACGAAAAGGTGCAGATCATCGGCTTCAACCCCGACACCGACTTCGTCATCACTCCTTGGGTGGCTTCGCAATTCGACGGCACACTCCGTCGCGGCCAAATCATAGCAGGCGCCAGCATCAACGTGTCGGACAACAATACGGTCAAACTGTACGGTCATGAATTCCCCGTGGCCGCGCAACTGGCCGATACCGGAACGTCACTGGACAATTCCGTATTCGTGAACCTGGACACGGTGCCGGATGTCGTTTCCTATTCCGCGCAGGTCGGACATGCCGCGATTCCTGAAGAATACGCCGGCAAAGCGGTGTCCGCCGTGCTCGTCAAAGTCAAGGACGGATATTCCGCACAACAGGTCGCCTCGAATATCGCAAAAGCCACGGGGATCAAAAGTCTGGGATATGTGTATCCGGGCGGTATCACGGCTACGACGAAAACGAATCTCAAGGTGATCATCCGCTATGTGGCGGTGTTCATCACGGTGTTCTGGACTATGGGATTGGTCGTGATGTTGGCGGTGTTTTCGTCGGCTATGAACGAACGCAAGCGTGAATTCGCCGCGTACCGTATTCTCGGCGCCGATCGTGCGACCCTGGTGGGCATTATCGTCAAGGAATCGGCGACCATCGGAGCTATTGGAGGTGTGATCGGTGTGACCTGTACCTCGTTGGTCGTGTTTCCGTTCAGCGGTCTGATCGCCAAGGAACTTCAATTGCCGTATCTGCAGATTGGCGTCGGTAAAGTGGCGGTACTGATAGTCGTCGCTCTCCTGTTCGCCGTGCTTACGGGCCTGGTCGCATCCCTCGCCACAGCGGTGCGTCTTTCCGCCCCACAGGCATACCTGACGCTGAGGGAGGGGGAGTGATGCCGGAACAGCCCATATTGGAGGTTCGTGGCCTTACCCGTGAATTCGTACGCCGAGGCAAACCTTTCCCCGCGGTGGATGATGTGAATCTCACGCTCGATCCAGGCGAATTCATGGCGATCGTCGGCAGATCCGGAAACGGCAAAAGCACTTTGCTCAATCTCGTCACGGGATTGCTGAAACCTACATCCGGTTCGATTCTGCTGGCCGGTAACGAGGTGACCACGTTAAACGACAAACAGATGTCGATTTTGCGCAACCGCACCATCGGCTTCGTCACGCAGATCCAGACACTATTGCCGAACCTCACCGCAATCGACAATGTGGTCCTTCCCGCAGTGCTGCATCGCAACCCGTCTCGGTATGAAACCGAAATCGATGAACGGACGAATGACGCACAATCACAGGAACAGACGGCGTCTTCCGTCGTGGTCGATGGCCTTCCCGACGTCATCCAACCAGCTTCGACGCAGACGGCTTCTTCATCTCAGCCCGACCATTTGACGCAACGCGCGCAACATCTGTTGGATCAACTGCTTGTAGGCGAGCTTGCGACATGCTATCCGAAGGAGCTCTCTGGTGGCGAGATGCGCCGCGTCTCCATCGCCCGAGCGTTGATGAACAAGCCGAAGCTGCTGATCGCCGATGAACCGACAGGAGATTTGGATGCCGAAAGCACCGCAATCGTCATGCGGCTGCTGCGGCAAGTAGCGGATGACGGTACCTCGGTACTTATGGTTACCCATGATCCGGACGCGCTTGCTTATGTGGACCATACCTATCGTATGGATAGGGGAGTGCTTACTCGGGCCTGACGTTTTTAAGACATGCCGATGTAGGTGAATCGGAGCATCTCGTCCGTCCCCCATGTGTATGATTAGCGATTGGTGTGCGCCCGGAAGGACGTATGCCGTCTGGAGTCTTAGCCCATCAGTGGGTCGGCGGCCATCCGTGGTGTTCTGCATTGCGGGTCAAGCCGTTCGCGCATTGCGCGAAGAAGCACTGGAGAGGCTGGCTCAGCGTATGCCGGACTTCGGCATACGTTCCGTTCAGACAACGACAGAACAAACAAAGGATTAAACCAATGACGAACGTTCAGCGTTCCCGCCGTCAGGTGCGTCTTTCCCGCGCCCTCGGCATCGCTCTGACCCCTAAGGCTCAGCGCATCTTCGAAAAGCGTCCGTATGCTCCTGGCGAGCACGGCCGCACCCGTCGCCGCACTGAATCCGATTACGCAGTGCGTCTGCGCGAGAAGCAGCGTCTTCGCGCTCAGTACGGCATCTCCGAGAAGCAGCTCCGCGCCGCTTACGAGAAGGGCACCCACACCGCCGGCCAGACCGGCAACGCCATGCTGACCGATCTTGAGACCCGTCTCGACGCTCTGGTCCTGCGTGCAGGCTTCGCCCGCACCACCGCCCAGGCTCGCCAGTTCGTGGTCCATCGCCACATCCTCGTCGATGGCAACATCGTCGATCGTCCGTCCTACCGCGTCAAGCCGGGCCAGACCATCCAGGTCAAGGCCAAGAGCCAGACCATGGTTCCGTTCCAGGCCGCTGCCGAAGGTGTGCACCGCGATGTGCTGCCGGCGGTTCCGGGCTACCTGGACGTCAACCTGCCTTCCCTGAAGGCCACCCTGACCCGCAAGCCTGAAGCCGAGGAGATCCCGGTGCAGGTCAACATCCAGTACGTGGTCGAATTCTACGCCCGCTGATCTGGATCACCATACTGTAAGAACATACAGTTTAAGGACATACAGCGAAAGCCTCGCAGCCGTTACGGTTGCGAGGCTTCTCGTTTTTTATGGCGTTTCCGGCGGCATGTCGTTTGGCTGATTCCACAGGTACCATGGAAACCATGTTGCTTCATCTTCATCTGGTCCGTCACGGACAGACGTTTTTCAACCGATATAACAGACTCCAGGGATGGTCGAATTCCCCGTTGACCGATGCGGGACTTGCCGATGCGGACAAGGCCGCCGCCAAACTCCGGGACATTGAGTTCGCCGCGGCATACTGCTCCGACACCACACGCGCCCAGGTGACGGCACAACGGATCCTCGATGCGAACGAAGCCGCAGGACACGTTCGTCCGTCACTGGTCAGCGACATGCATTTCCGTGAGCAGTTCTACGGTTATTTCGAGGGACAGGACATGTCCGTCGCATGGACCGCTGCCGCTGGTCCCCATGGTGCGAAGAACTACAACGACATCGTCCGCAAATACGGGCTTGCCGCCACCCGCGACTTTCTCAAAGAAGCCGATCCGTTCCATGACGCCGAATCCGATAACGAGTATTGGCATCGTGTGGAGGACGGCTTCGCTTTGATTGCGGACAACCCTCGGCTTAAGGACGGCGACCACGTGCTGCAGATCTCCCACGGCAATACATTGTTGAGCCTTATGCACCGATTCGCCCCGGAAGGATACGATTTGAGCGAACGTCCGGCCAACGGTTCGGTGACCTGCCTTGATTTTGACACGAACGAACCCATGGACCGCGCGGTGAGTGTGGTCTCGTACAACCAGTGAACGTATTTGCCACAGTCGTGGCTTTTTACTAGTCTTATGCGGGTATTGTGTTCGCGGGCAACCGTGGAGCTGAAAAGAGGTACAAGATGGGTGTTGGAGAGATCGCCGGTCTGATTGCGGCAATTGCATTCGCGGTGCTTGCCGGTTTCATGATCTACCCGCTGATCCGTCTCGGCAAATTGTTCGACCAGATCGCGCAGACCGTCAAAGACACCGGAGACCATGCGATTCCGGCGCTTGACGAGGGCGTGACCACGGTGCAGCAGGTGAACAAGTCCCTGGAGGATGTCAACAAGATCTCCGCCGCGGCGTCCACCACGGCCAATAATGTCGGCGCGCTGACTGATCTATATGGATCGTTCTTGGGCAAGCCCGTCATCAAGGTTGCGTCCGCCACCTATGCGTTGAAGTCCACTGTGCAGTCTTTCTTGGCTAAGAGAGACGTCAATCACGCGGCAGGCAATAAGGGGGAGTGATGTTCAAGCGTCTTTTCTGGGTCTCCATCGGCGTGGGCATCGGTGTCGTCGCTGTCACAAAAGCGCAGGCATACGTTAAAGCCAACACACCGGACACCGCCCGCCAATTCCTGCTTGGTCCCGACCAGGACCATGTGACCATGCGCACGCTTGAAGGTCTAGTCAATGAGTTCAATGCCACGCGTCGAGCCCGCGAGGCTGAACTTAACAGCAAATATGCGGCGCGGAACGAGTAGTCGTTTTCCGCCCGACAGATACGCTCAAGCAACCAATCACACGTTTGGAAGGCATCAGGCCTCCAACAACAAAGGAGCTCAAATCCACATGCGCACTTCTGAAATCGCGAAGCGCTTTCTTGACTATTTCGAACAGCACGATCATCTTGTCGTTCCCTCGGCATCGTTGATTTCTCCGAACCCGACCACTCTGTTCACCATCGCTGGCATGGTCCCGTTCATCCCGTACCTCATGGGTGAGCAGACCCCGCCGAAGCACCGCATGGCTTCCAACCAGAAGTGCGTGCGTACTCTGGACATCGACGAGGTCGGCAAGACCACCCGTCACGGCACGTTCTTCCAGATGCTCGGCAACTTCTCCTTCGGTGATTACTTCAAGGAGGAGGCCATCCACTATGCGTATGAGCTGCTGACCACCCCGCAGGACAAGGGCGGCTACGGCTTCGATCCGGAGAAACTGTGGATGACCACTTTCACCGACGACGAGGAAGCCCGCTCGATGTGGAAGAACGAAGGCGTCGATCCTGAACATATCCAGATCATGGGTATGGAAGATAACTTCTGGACCACCGGTGGCCCTGGCCCTGGCGGTCCGTGCTCCGAAATCTATGTAGACCGTGGTCCAAAGTACGGTGTCGAAGGCGGCCCGATCGCCGACGAGAACCGTTACATTGAGATTTGGGATCTCGTGTTCGAAAACTACGAGGTCGACAACGTCAAGTCCAAGACCGACCTGCATATCGTCGGCGAGCTTGAGAACAAGAACATCGATACCGGCGCCGGTCTGGAACGTCTCGCCTATCTGATGCAAGGCAAGCAGAACATCTATGAGACCGACGAGGTCTTCCCGGTCATCGAAGCCGCGCAGAAACTTTCCGGCCGCACCTACGGCGATGACGAGGCTATGGACGTGCGTTTCCGTATCGTGGCCGACCACGTGCGTTCCGCGCTGATGATCATGTCCGACGGCGTCCGTCCGTCCAACAACGGCCGTGGCTATGTGCTGCGCCGCCTGCTGCGTCGAACTGTCAAGGCCATGCGCGAGCTCGGCGTGACAGAGCCGGTCATGCCGACCTTGCTGCCGACCTCCAAGGCCGCGATGGAACCGAGCTATCCGGAGCTTAACGACACCTTCCACGACGTGTCCGAAGCCGCCTACGGTGAGGAGGACGCGTTCCGCCGCACGCTCGAATCCGGCACCGAGATCTTCGACATGGCCGTGACGAAGGCCAAGCAGGGCGGCTCGGACCTCGTGTCCGGCGAGGATGCCTTCAAGCTGCACGACACTTACGGCTTCCCGATTGAAATCACGCTCGAAATGGCCGCCGACCAGGGCGTGAAGGTGGATGAAGCCAAGTTCCGCGAGCTGATGGCCGAACAGAAGAGCCGTGCCCGTGCGGACGCGCTGAAGAAGCGCCACAACGTGGATTTGTCCGTCTATGACGACTTCAAGAAGACCCTGCTCCAGCCGATCGACTTCCTTGGCTACACCGACATGTCCGCACGTGCCAAGGTTCTGGGCATCATGCAGGAGGGCAAGGGTTCCGTTCCCGCCGTCACCGGCCCGGCCAACATCGAGGTCATCCTCGACCGCACGCCGTTCTACGCGCAGGCCGGAGGCCAGCTCGCCGATCAGGGCGAGATTCTGTCCGACGATGGCGCGGTGCTTGAGGTCGACGACGTGCAGAAGCCGATCAAGGACCTTATCGTCCACCAGTGCCGTCTGACCGAAGGCACGCTGGTTGTGGGCGCCGAAGTCAACGCGAACATCGATCTCGAGCGCCGTGGAGCCATTGCACGTTCCCACACCGCCACCCACATGGTGCACAAGGCGCTGCGTGAGGAACTTGGTCCGCAGGCCACCCAGCGTGGCTCCGAAGACGCTCCGAACCGTCTGCGCTTCGATTTCCAATGGTCCAGCGCCCCCAGCAAGGACGCCATGAACGCCGTCGAAGCCCGCGTCAACGAGAAGCTTCGTGAGAACCTTGCCGTCACCACTCAGGAAATGAAGTTCGATGACGCCATCGCTCTTGGCGCCATGCATCTGTTCGGCGAGAAGTACGGCGACATCGTGCGTGTGGTGTCCATCGGCGAGGACGGCTGGAGCCGCGAGCTCTGCGGTGGCACCCATATCGACCACGTCGGCAAGATCGGCGCCATCAACATCATGTCCGAGGCGTCTATCGGTTCCGGCGTGCGCCGCGTGGACGCGGTCGTCGGCCAGGGCGCGTATGAGTTCAACGCCCGCGAGCACGCGCTGGTTTCCCAGCTTTCCGACATGGTCAACGCCCGTCCCGACGAACTCGCCGAGCGTGTGAACATGCTGCTTGCCAAGCTCAAGGAATCCGACCGTCGTCTTGCCGCAATGTACGAGTCCCAGCTTGCGGCCTCTGTGCCGACGCTGGTGGCTGAGGCCAAAGCTTCCTCGGCTCCGGTCAAGGTCGCCAAGAAGAACGTTGGACATTTCGGCTCCTTCGACGCGCTGCGCAAGACCGTGCTCGACGTGCGCGGCCAGCTCGGCGAAGATGCTCCGGTCGTGGTGGCTCTTGCCGGCATGAACGAGGACGGCAAGCCCATGGTCGCCGTGGCAACCAACGAAGCGGCACGCAAGCAAGGCATCAAGGCTGGTGATCTGGTCCGTGGCGCTTCCAAGGTTCTTGGCGGTGGTGGCGGCGGCAAGCCGGACTTCGCACAGGGTGGCGGCGCGGACGCCACCAAGATCGACGAGGCACTTGAGGCATTGGCCGGCCAGGCTCTGAAGGGCTGATTCTCCAAGCATGGTTTGGCTTGGTATCGATCTGGGTGATGCTCGGGTCGGACTTGCGTTGTCCGATCCCGAGCTCACCCTCGCACATCCCATAGGCAATATTCAAGTGTATGGGGATTCTTTCCGCGCGTTGGATGAAGTCATCGACGTCATTGGGGACGAGTCGGTGGACCATGTGGTGATTGGCCTGCCGTTGCTGCTGAACGGCGAAGAGGGGAAAAGCGCCAAAAAAGCGAGACGCTGGTCCGTCAATCTTGAAAAACGACTGCATGCGGCCGTGGAGGATGAATCATATTCGGTGACGCGGGTTCCCACCATTGAATTGGTGGATGAGCGTCTGACGACAGTGACCGCACATCATCAGTTGTTCGATGCGCGCATCGGCGGACGCAAGCACCGTCCGATGGTCGACCAGCAATCTGCGGTGGTGATTTTGCAGACGGCGCTCGACCGAAGCAGAGAGTAAGGGGAGAGAGACCTTTGACCGATAATCTGAACGATTTTTTCTCCGATAACGCGCAGTGGGTCGATGATACGTCAGCGGGCTCGTCATTCGATGCCGCGTTGCCGCCGCAACCGCCGAAATCGCGACGCGACATGCGTAAACGACGTGAGCAACAACGTCGTCGTCGCTATGTCACAATCATCGCGGCTGCCGTCGTTGTCATTCTTGTCGTCGTCGGCGGCTTTTTCGGCGTGCGCATGGTTAAACATCTCAGGCAGATGAACGCCAACGGCTCGCAAATCCAGATTGAGGATTACACCGGTTCGGGAGACAAAGACACGACGTTCACCGTGGAAACCGGACAAGGCGCAGCCGAAATCGCACGAAATCTGGTCAAGGCGGACATCGTCAAATCCGAATCGGCGTTCACCTCCGCAGTCGCGGCCGCCGGCGCGACGCTTTACCCGGGTTCGTACGCGTTGAAGACGCATATGAAAGCGGCCGATGTCGTCAAGATCCTGTCCGACCAAAGCAAGGCCGGCGGTTTCGCCGAAGTCAAGGCCGGCGAACGGGTGTCCGATGTCATCGCCAACGCGGCCAAGATGTCAGGCAAGGACGTGTCCGAATTCCAAGCGGTCATCGACGGTGGCGGCGCGGGCATTCTGCCAGATGAAGCGGGTGGCAAATTCGAAGGATGGCTTGAGCCCGGATCCTACAGCGTCCAGGACAAGTCCGCCAAGGACATCCTCAAGGAAATGGTCACGGCACGCGTCAACAAACTGGACACATTGGGCGTGCCAGATGGAAGCGAACGCGAACGTATCATGAACATCGCGTCCATCGCCGAATCCGAGGCATGCAATCCTGACGATTACGGTAAGGTGGCGAGGGTCATCCTGAACAGAATCGACCAGGACATGCCGTTGGGCATGGACAGCACCGTTGCCTACGGGTTCAACACCACAGGCAGCAAGCTGACAGACGAGCAGCTTGAGGATGGAAGCAACCCGTACAACACTCGCGTGAACAAAGGACTTCCTCCGACGCCGATCAGCAATCCCGGCGATTCCGCTATCCAAGCCGCGATGAATCCTCCGGAAGGCAAATGGCTGTACTTCGTCACCACCAACCTCAAGACCGGCGAGACGAAGTTCGTGGAAACCGAAGACGAATTCTGGAAGATTCGCGACGAATACAAAAGCAACAACGCGAATGCCAACTGACGGTATCACGCATTAACACAACGCGTGCATCGCGATGCTTATCGCCCCGGCCACGACAATGGTCGGGGCGAACGGCGTCTTACCGGCGAATCGCGTATGCTTCTGCGGGTCGAACCGTGTCCAAATCGCAAGCCACAGCAGCCCCAGCACACTAATCGCAAACCACCAGAACACCACTGGAAACAGGCCGAACATGCCTACGGCCAAGCCGATAAGCAACGTCGTGGTGACGTCGCCGAATCCCAAAGCCCCTGGCTTGATGAGCGCAAGCGCACATTGCAGCACGGCGGATAACGCGGCGAACAACAGAGCCTGCAATGCCAGAAACAGTGAATTAACGGACAACGCATACGTGATGTCCACAATGACCTGCGCCAAACACCCTACGGCGATCCACATGCGTGGAATGCGTCGTGCCCGGATATCCTCAACGCTGACGGCCATTCCACAGAGCAGACTCGGCAGGCAAATCATGTACCACATACCGTTAAGATAGTCCACGAATCGTATTTGGCAGAAAAGGAGTGTTGGCATGTTGCGCTGGCAGACAGCAGGTGAATCGCACGGCGAAGCGCTTGTCGCCATGATCGAGGGGCTGCCTGCGGGCATCCACGTCACTACTGAGGATATCGTCGGCGCATTGGCACGCCGACGTCTCGGATATGGCCGTGGTGCGCGCATGAAATTCGAACAGGACAAGGTCCGCATGCTCACCGGTGTGCGTTTCGGCGAGACCATCGGCTCTCCCGTCGCCATCGAGATCGCCAATACCGAATGGCCGAAATGGACCGAGGTGATGAGCGCCGATCCGCTTGACCATGACATTCCGCGCGAAGGCCGCAACGCGCCGCTATCCCGTCCCCGTCCGGGGCATGCCGATCTGACTGGCATGCGCAAGTACGGTTTCGACGACGCCCGTCCAGTGCTGGAACGTTCCAGCGCACGTGAGACCGCGTCGCGTGTGGCCTTAGGTGAGGTCGCCAAGCAGTTCCTTGAACAGACGTTGGGCATACGTACCGTCTCCCATGTGCTGTCAATCGGTGGTGCTGGCATCACCGACCCGCAGAATGCGGTGCTGCCGAAGCCTGAGGACCTCGAAGCATTGGACGCTTCGCCGGTGCGCACATTGGATAAGACGGCCGAACAGCAGATGATCGCACGCATCGACGAGGCCAAGGAGAACGCCGATACCTTAGGCGGCGTGATCGAGGTCGTGGTATACGGCGTTCCGGCTGGAATCGGCACGTACGTTGAATCGGACCGCAGGCTGGACGCGGCATTGGCCAGTGCCGTCATGGGCGTCCAGGCCATCAAGGGCGTGGAGATCGGGGACGGTTTCCTTGAGGCGATGCGTCCCGGCTCCCAGGCGCACGACGAAATGGTGGTTGGCGACGATGGCCGCATCACACGTCTGAGCAATCGTGCGGGCGGAATCGAAGGCGGCATGTCCAACGGCCAGCCGATTGTGGTGCGTGCCGCGATGAAGCCGATTCCATCCATTCCAAAGGCGCTTCGCACCGTCGACGTCACCACCGGCGAGGCGGCCCAGGCCATCAACCAGCGTTCCGACAACACCGCCGTTCCCGCGGCGGCCGTCGTGGCCGAGGCGATGGTGCGCCTCACCATCGCTCAATACGTGCTGGAGAAGTTCGGCGGCGACAGCGTGGCCGAAACCAAGCGCAACGCCGAATCCTATGTGGCGTCCTGGCCGGAGCACATGAGGTGACCGATTCGATGGCTGGAATGCGTAGACCCGTCGCCGTCATCATCGGCATGATGGGCGCGGGCAAGACCCGCGTCGGCAAGGAAGCGGCGCAGATGATGCAACTGCCGTTCGCCGACGCCGACAACGAGATCGAACATGATGCGGGAATGAAGATTCCCGAATATTTCGAAAGGTACGGCGAACCGGAGTTCCGTAAGCTGGAAAGCGACGTTGTGCTTGACATGCTGGAGGATTTCGACGGCATCTTCTCCTTGGGCGGGGGCGCTCCAATGACCCCGTCCATCCAGCAGGGGCTCGCCGAATACATCGCCGACGGCGGCAAGGTCGTGTATCTGATGGCCGATCCGAAGGAAGCCATGGAACGCGCCAACCGCGGCGGCGGCCGTCCGATGCTCAACGGCGACGCCAACGAGCGTTGGAAGAAGTTGTACAAGGAACGCGACCCGGTGTTCAGACGCGTGGCCAATGTGCAGGTGCGCACCCACGGACAAACCCCGCAAGTGGCCGCGAGAAAGCTGATGGAAATGATCGATCAACGTATCGTCCACGTCACCGGATCCACCATCGAACCATACGATGTGTGCATAGGCGAAGGTGTGATGAGCCAGCTTGCGCAGGTGTTGGGAGACAAGCCCGCCAAAGTGGCATTGATTCACACCCAGCCGGTGCAACGGCATTCCGACCGCGCGCGCACGCTGTTGCGCCAGTCCGGTTATGACGTGCACGACATCGTCATTCCCGATGCTGAAGCCGGCAAGACCATCGAAGTGGCCAACGGCATCTGGCAGCGTCTGGGGGAGGAAGGCTTCACCCGTTCTGATGCGATTGTCGGTCTCGGCGGTGGCGCAGCCACCGATCTGGCCGGTTTCGTGGCCGCCACATGGATGCGTGGCATCCGCTACGCCAACTGCCCGACCTCGCTGCTGGCCATGGTCGACGCCTCCACCGGCGGCAAAACCGGCATC
>OLRH01000227.1_pt1 | contig 26291 bp, 17 predicted proteins | sample 1672321 | NCBI WGS metagenome assembly OLRH01 (sample SAMEA3136671, study PRJEB25190) | human gut metagenome | reverse complement strand
AATGCCGCGGCTGGACAGCGCCGAAGCTGTCTCACTGCCGTAAATCACCCAGTCAGGATGCTCGGCGTGGTGCGCCTCGTAATACTTTTCGCCGTAGTTGTAGCCTTGCGCGTCTACCAAATCAGCGCATTTCCGCGCACCCTCCCACGGCATGAAGTTGCTGCCGATGGTGATGACGGCATTGCCGCGCGGGTCGTGCAGGCGCACATTCTCGCACAGGTCGCACGTCACCTGCTGAGCGGATTCATCCAGATGCGTGTCCAGAATCTCGTTGCCAATCGACCACATCAGCAGCGACGGATGATTGCGGTCGCGGCGCACCCACGCGGCGACATCCGACGGCATGTCGGTGGGGAAGAAGCGCGCGTAGTCAAACGGCGTTTTGGCACGCAGCCACATATCAAACGCTTCGTCTACCACGAAAATGCCGAGCTCGTCGCACAAGTCCATCACCTGCTTCGCGGGCGGATTGTGGCTTGTGCGCAGGGCATTGACGCCCATTTGCCGCATGGCGCGCAACTGACGGCGCATCGCCTTTTCGTGGAACGCCGACCCCAGACAGCCTAAGTCGTGGTGCAGGCAGACACCGTGCAGCTTGACGGGCGCGCCGTTGACCAGCAGTCCGCGATCCGTGGTGAATGTCAGGTCGCGGAAGCCGACGTTCTGCCGGATAACCTGATTGCTCAGCATGGTTTGCAGCGTGTAAACGTTCGGCGCATCCGGTGACCAGAGCTTTGGCGAAAGCACCTGCATGACCGCATTGGCGTGGTCGCCCGCGGCTTCCACCGTCACATCGCACACCGGCACGTCGCCGTCGAGCAGCACATGTGTCAGCACGCCGTTGTCCTTCACGCCGCAAAGCTCCGTGTCAATGGTCATCGTCCAGCTTTCCAGCTCGTGCGTGGTTGTGACGTACACGCCGTCCAGCGGAATATGGCGCTTGGGCAGCACATGCAGCGTCACGTCGCGGTAGATGCCTGCGCCGGAATACCAGCGGCTGTTCGGGCTTTGATGGCGGACATGCACCGCCAGCGTGTTTCTGCCGACGAGCAGCCGGCTGGTCAAGTCCACATCGAACGCCGTGTAGCCGTAATGATGCGTGCAGACGATGTGCCCGTTGAGCAGCACGTCGCAGTCCATATACACGCCGTCGAACCGCACGAGGACGCACGACGCGCACCAGCTTTCCGGCACGTCCAGCGTGCGCAGATACCACGCATCCGTCGTCTCGTACAGGTCGTTTTCGTTTTCAATCAGAAAATCATGGGGCAAATCGACTGCCTGAAGTGCCGCATTGCTCACGTCTTCCAGCGTCGAGCCGAGCGGTAGCTTGCAGAATTGCCAGCCATCGTTGAGCAGCTGTTCCACGGTCATCCCTCCATCGTATGAAGTCAAGGCGGCGCAAAAGTCCGCCCAAATATCCGATGTAGAAATTCGCCTTTTCATCAGAAAAGTCCTGCTGAAAAAGGCTTGAACTGCGCAAAAAGTCATCAAATAGGTGCAAAAATGCAGGTGAAGCATCCGCTCCGCCTGCAAGTAAGTCACACGTCGATGAATTTGCGGAATTCCGGCAGGATACCGATGCCGTCCGGGTAATGCGCGGCAAACTGGGGTACAGCATGACTGGGGAAGCTGTTGCCTTCAATGAACGTCGGGCCGTTCGGCGTGATGGCGACGTCCCACGCGACAAAGCGCATTTGCGGTACTTTCTGCGCGGCGTCAAGGCACATCTTCTTCGCCTCTTCCCAGTAAGGAATCGTAAAGCCGATAATGTCCGTGCCGGTGATGGGGTGCTTGGTGTAGGTGTTGCCCGCCTTGTCCGCGCCGACAGTCAGCAGCTTGCCGCTTTCCAAATCAATGCGCGCCGCCATGCCGCCGCAGTCCACATTGTCCATCACCTTGCCGTTGCCGATGCGCAGGAACGCATAGACGATGCCCTGCTTCTTGTCGCCCAGCAGCGTCGCGATGCGGCAGGTGTTGACCGACGTCGGGCACATGCGCGCCATCTCCGGATGCTGCACGACGATTTCTTCCAGAATGCCGATGTTCTTGTCCATCAGCAGCTGGTGGAACGCCTTTGCGCCCCCCTTCCAGTCCTCCGGCGTGAACTTCAGGATGCCCTGACCGCTCGACCCCTCCAGCGGCTTGCCGATGAGGGCGGGGAGCGCCATCATGTCCTCCAGCTTGTCAAGCGGCGTATCCGCGTTAATCAGCAGCCACTTGCGTGGAATCCATTCTTTGAACAGCTCGTTGAACTGCGTCTTGTCATCGAAAAAATGCCAGTACGCCTTGTCGTTCATCCGGCGGACAATGCTGTTGGAAATACCGCGCGTGATGACAGTCTTGCGCTGCGCATCGTTGAGTTTGTACATCTGCGCGATTTTGTAGTCCACATAGCCCGCGTTGTACTTCACAGCACAGCGGAGCATGTCGCACAGCAGCCAAATGCGGGATTTACCGGAGCGCTCATGCAGCAGCCCGGCGGTTTTCCACATGGCTTTCCAGTCCATCTTGAACAGACGCTTGAAGAAATACGAAAGACGGCTCATGCTGATGCCCCTTTCTTGCTTGCAGAATCAGATACAATCAGACGTTGAAGCGGAACAGCACGATGTCGCCGTCCTTCATCACATAGTCCTTGCCTTCGGAGCGAACCAGCCCCTTTTCCTTGCACGCCGCCATCGAGCCGAGTTCCACCAGCGTGTCGAAAGGCACGATTTCCGCGCGGATGAAGCCCTTCTCGAAGTCAGTGTGAATCTTGCCCGCGGCTTGCGGTGCTTTCGTGCCGTTGACAATCGTCCATGCGCGGCATTCGTCTTCGCCCGCCGTCAGGAAGGAAATCAGCCCCAGCAACCGATAGCACGCCGTAATCAGCCGATCCAGACCCGACTGCCCGATGCCCAGTCCTTCGATGAATTCCGCCTTTTCGTCGGGACTCATCTGCGCAATTTCCTCTTCAATCGCGGCGGAAATGACGATGATTTCGGCATTCTCGCTCTTCGCGATGGCTTCCACGCGGTCAAGCCCCTTGATTTCGCTCTCCGGCTTACCGAGGTCTTCCTCGGCGATGTTTGCCGCGTAGATGACCGGCTTGGTCGTCAGCAGGAACCAGCTGTCCAGTACTTCCTTCTCATCGTCAGTTACGGGGCAGGTGCGCGCGGGCTTGCCGGCTTCCAGATGGGCGTAAATCTTGTCCGCCAGCTCGACTTCGATGCCCGCCTTCTTGTCGCCGCCGCGGAAGTTTTTCATCGCCTTGTCCTTGCGGCGCTGCACAGTGTCCATGTCCGCGAAAATCAGCTCGAGGTTGATCGTCTCGATGTCGCGAGCGGGGTCGATCGAGCCATCAACGTGGATGATGTTCTCGTCTTCAAAGCAGCGCACGACGTGGACAATCGCGTCTACCTCGCGGATGTGGCTCAGGAACTTGTTGCCCAGACCTTCGCCGTGGCTCGCGCCCTTCACCAGACCGGCAATGTCCACAAACTCGATGGTCGTGGGGGTAATCTTCTTCGGGTGATACATTTCGCCCAGCACGTCCAAACGGTGGTCAGGCACCATGACAACGCCCGTGTTCGGCTCGATGGTGCAGAAAGGATAGTTGGCCGCCTGTGCGCCAGCCTGCGTGATGGCATTAAACAGGGTGCTTTTGCCGACATTGGGCAAACCGACAACGCCTAATTTCATAATCCGGATTCTCCTTCTGTGATGCTGTGATAGCGTTCTTTATTATAAACGCATTCCAGCAGAAATGCAATTCATTTTGCAAAGAAATTCGCCGATTCGCTGATTTTGCCGCAAACCTTGACGGAAAGTGTGCGTTATGCTATCATACAGGCAGAAGAACGCGCGAAAGGAGCGGAGGGAAAATGTACTACTGCACGAACTGCCATCGGGTGACGCCGGAGAGAGCGGAAAGCTGCCCGTACTGCAATAAATTCGACCGTCTGCGTCCGGCAGAGGAAGCGGACGAGTGCCGCTTGACGGAGCTGGATGCGCTGAACGCCTCGGTGCTGGAAAGTCTGCTCAAAGAGGCGAATGTGCCGTATATTGCCCGCCCGATGATGGGCGCGGGCATCAGCGCGGCGCTCGGCGTGACGCTGGAGAAATTCGTGTTCTTTGTGGCGTACCGCGACTACGCCCGCGCGCAGGAGCAGCTTGAAGCCCTGCTTGCGCCGGACGACCACGCGGCGGATGCAGACTTCGCGGACGAGGACGAAGAATCGGAAGATGAGGACGAATAATCCGCATACAAATCGCGGCGACTGGCATTTCTGTCAGCCGCCGCGTGTGTTTTTTGGGATTGGGGCAACACCGCACAATTCGGCGGCGCGTCGGAACTTTATACTATTTCCAAATGAGAATGTGCCAAGATGCGAAGCGAATTTTTCGCGCTGGCTAACGCGAATGAAACGCAGCGTAGCAGCGCTACGCTAAGTGGAATGAGCGGACGCAAGCGCGGAAAAGGCGCGAGCAGATGGCGCAGGTGAATTTGGAAATAGTATTATCAGCGAATCTCAATATCTCCCGAAACGCTCCGGATGCTGCCCGTCACGGTTCTGCTGCCCCTGCGCCCGGAACGGCGCATCGAAATGTCACCCGAACGGCTGTGGACGTCGATGTTGTTTGTCCCTGTGTCGTCTGGCAGTTCCACGTCAATGTTGCCGGAGGTCGTGCTGCCGTTGATGAGCGACAGCGCGCCCGTGAAGCGCAGGTCTAAGTCGCCCGAAACGCTGCTAAAGTCGCACTGCCGCACCTTCGCTTCCAGCTCCACATCGCCGCTGGTGCTGGCAAATTTCAGATGGTCGTAATCGCCGTGAATCTCCACGTCGCCGCTGACGGTGGAAATCTGCACATCGTTTGCATCAGCTTCAATGTCGATATCGCCGCTGGTGGTGGTGAATGCGCCGTGATTCAGCGGAGCAAACAGTTCGACGCTGATCTCGCCGGATGTGTTGGTCAGGTTCAGGTCGGTGACGTGGATGTCGCGCGCCTCGATGTCGCCGGAGGTCGTCAGGACGCTAATGGGCTTGTCGAAGATGCGCGGGATGCACAGCGTCACGTCGCCAATGCTGCGGGAAACGGTGATGTTCGGCTTGATGCTGGAGAACAGCTTGCCCAGTTCCTGCCCGAAGCGGGAAGCGGTGCTGGCGAAGCTGTTCACCATATCCTCGAAGCTGCCCGACTTCCTGCCGTCATCCGCTTCTGCTGTCTTGCCGCTGAAATCCAGCTTCGTCATGTTCTCTGCGAAACTCTTGGCGTTCTGCTGGAACTCCTTGGCTTTTGCCTCGGCTTCCTGCGCTGCCTGATTGTCGCTCTTCTCGTCGCCGAAGAAGAAGTATTCGCCGTTTGGCTTCTTCACATACAGCCTGCCGTTGGCGAAAGTGCCGCTGACGGAGAAGCTGCTGCGGTTGCGCTTCGGGGCATCGGGGTCGCGGCAGACGCGCAGAACGCCGTCCTCGATGCGGCAGATGGACGCTTTTGCGCCTTCAGCGTCCTCAAAGAGAACGTGTAGGTCGTCGTCCGGCGATTCCTCCAAATGCACATCGTCGCACACCATCGTCATTTCGATGCGCCCAATATCCGCCGGATGGAAAGTGAAATCCGTCTGCTCGCCATCCCCGCCGTCATCGACCGGCACTTCCGCGCTCTTCGGCGCTTCTTCCGCTTCGGGCGCTTCAGACTTCTTCGGGTACTGGCTGATGACATCCTCCATGCCCTTCAAGCTCTCGACGACGGCGGCAATCGCGTCATCGTCGCTCAGCCCGCGGGACGTCATGTCCTGATAGCGCTCTTGGCAGTTGCTCATCGTCTCGTCGTAGAGTGCCTGCACCTCGTCCGTCATTTCAACATCCTGAAAGAGCAGATTCACAATCCGCTCGACCGTTTCGTTACGCATAGTGCTGTTCCTCCTGATTCTCCTGATTTGCGTTCTGCAGCCGCTGCCGGCTGATTTCTTCCCACGAGATGGTATCGCCAATTAAGCGCTCCGCCAGTGAAAAGTCCGAAAACGGCGTTACCCGACGGAATGCGAAAATTTCTTTGCACATAATGTTATCCCTCCAATAGCTGGTCAAGCTGGCGTTTCGTGTCCTCCCACGCCGCCAAATCGCTGATGAGCTTTTCCTGCCCCAGTGCCGTGATGGCGTAGTAGCGGCGGCGCGCGCCGGACGTCTCGCTGCCCCAGTAGGACTGAATCAGCCCGGCAGCCTCCAGCCGGCGGAAAGCGGTGTACAGCGTCGCTTCTTTCAGCTCCACCTCGCCGCCGCTGAGCGTCGAAATGGTCTTGTTGATTTGGTAGCCGTAGCTGTCGCCGTGGGAAAGCTGGTGCAGAATAATGGTGTCGGTATAGCCGCGAAGAATATCTGCGGACAATGCCATATGCTTCACCTCCTATGGTTCATCCCTTGTCTTGGTATCTCGCCTTGACGAGTATTACTATATCACAATATACTTCGCCTGTCAAGGTATCTTGCAAGAAATATTTTGTTTTTTTGCAAGCCGCAGCCGCTCCTGTTCTTTTGCTGTTTCACCCTTGCGAAAAGGGAAGGCGTGGGGTACAATGGAAGCGTAAAAAATCTGCGGTGCAAGGAAGCATCAGCGGAAAGGCAAGGAGAGCGCATTATTATGGAAAAGATTCAGATGAAAACGCCGCTGGTGGAGATGGATGGCGACGAAATGACCCGCATCCTGTGGGCAGACATTAAGCAGCTGCTGATTGAGCCGTTCGTGGACTTGAAGACGGAGTATTACGATCTCGGTCTGCCGCACCGCGACGAAACGCGTGATCAGGTGACGATTGACAGCGCCAACGCGACGAAGAAGTACGGCGTCGCGGTCAAGTGCGCGACCATCACCCCGAACGCCCAGCGCGTGACGGAGTACAACCTGCACGAGATGTGGAAGTCGCCCAACGGCACGATTCGCGCTATGCTCGACGGCACGGTCTTCCGCGCGCCGATTCTCGTCAGCGGCGTTCGCCCAACAGTCCGTACTTGGCAGCAGCCGATTACCATCGCCCGTCATGCCTATGGCGACGTCTACCGCAATTCGGAAATCCGCATCCCCGGCGCGGGCAAGGCGGAGCTGGTGTTCACGGGTGCGGATGGGCAGGAGATTCGCCAGACGATTTTCGATTTCAAGGGGCCGGGCGTCGTGCAGGGCATTCATAATCTGGATGCGTCGATTACGTCCTTTGCCCATGCCTGCTTCCAGTACGCGCTGTCGGTCAAGCAGGACTTGTGGTTCTCCACGAAGGATACCATCAGCAAGACCTACGACCACCGCTTCAAGGACATTTTCCAAGAAATTTTCGATGCGCAGTATAAGGAAAAGTTTGAGCAGGCGGGTATTACCTATTTCTATACGCTGATTGATGATGCCGTGGCGCGCGTCGTGCGCAGCAAGGGCGGGTTTATCTGGGCGTGCAAGAATTACGATGGCGACGTGATGTCCGACATGGTGGCGACGGCGTTCGGCTCCCTGGCGATGATGACCTCCGTGCTCGTTTCGCCGGACGGAAAGTTTGAGTACGAAGCCGCGCACGGTACAGTCACGCGCCACTACTACAAGTATCTGAAGGGCGAGGAGACGTCGACCAACCCCGTCGCGACGATTTTCGCGTGGTCTGGCGCGCTCCGCAAGCGCGGCGAACTGGATCATCTGCCGGACTTGATGACGTTTGCCGACAAGCTGGAAAAGGCGACCATCGACACCATCGAAAGCGGCGTAATGACCAAAGACCTTGCGCTGCTGTGGGAGGGGACGCCCGCGCAGGCGGTCAACAGCCGCACGTTCCTCGAAGCTATTGCGTCGCGCATGGCGTAAGATGCTGTAGTGACTTTTTGCCCATAGCTTCTTTTGCGGATGCTTTCCTGCTGCTTACGGGAGGCATCCGCTATTTGGTATGCGCGGAATGTGATGGTAGGATGAAAAACGTGTCTGTCCCTATCACCGCTTTGGACATGCCGCTTCACATTCGCAAGGAAAACATGGCAAATAAGCGCGAATTAGCGTGAAATAGCCATTTTCATGTGCGAATGGAGTGTTGATTTTTGAACAAAAACAGACTATAATGGAATTGTACTGCAAATGGCATTTCAAGGCAGCAACGGATGAGAATCGGCTTATCCGCGAAAGGAGAATCTTCGCAAGATGAAGAAAATCATGCTTGTTTTCGGAACTCGACCGGAGGGCATCAAGATGTGTCCGCTGGTCAATGAGTTGAAGCGCCGCCCGCAGGTGCAGACAGTTGTCTGCGTCACGGGGCAGCACAAGCAGATGCTTCAGCAGGTGCTGGATGCGTTTTCGGTCGTGCCGGATTACGATTTGGCGATTATGCAGCCGAACCAGACGCTTTTCGATGTTACTACCGCTATCCTGACGCGCATTCAGGCAGTCCTCAATCAGGAAAAGCCTGATTTGACGCTCGTGCATGGTGATACCAGCACGGCATTTGTTACCGCACTGGCATGTTTCTATCTGCATATTCCGGTTGGACATGTGGAGGCTGGGCTTCGTACCTACAACCTCGAAAGCCCTTTCCCGGAAGAGTTCAACCGGCAAGCAGTTTCACTGATTTGCCGGTATCATTTTGCGCCGACGGAAAAGGCAAAGCAGAACCTGCTGCGCGAGGGCAAAGACGAATCGTCTATCTTCGTGACGGGCAACACCTCCATCGACGCGCTGAAAACCACCGTTCGCGCGGATTACACCCACCCGGAACTGACGTGGGCGAAGGGCAGCCGCCTGATTCTCATCACCGCGCATCGGCGGGAGAACCTTGGCGAAGCCATGCACCATATGTTCCGCGCGATTCGCCGCGTATTGACGGAGCACCCCGATGTCAAGGCGCTCTACCCGATTCACCTGAATCCAGTTGTTCGGCAGGAAGCGGCGGAAGAACTGTCCGGGCTGGAACGTCTGCACATTATCGAGCCGCTGGATGTGCTGGATTTCCACAATATCATGGCGCACAGCACGCTGATTCTGACCGATTCCGGCGGTATTCAGGAGGAAGCGCCTGGTCTGGGCAAGCCTGTTTTGGTCATGCGCGACACGACCGAGCGCCCGGAGGGCGTTGCGGCGGGCACGCTCAAGCTCGTCGGCACGTCGGAAGAGACGATTTACCGCGAGTTTACGCGTCTGCTGGATGACCCGGCGGCTTACGCGGCGATGGCGCACGCCAGCAATCCCTACGGCGACGGACACGCCTGCGAGCGGATTGCGGATATTCTGTGTGAATAAACCGCGCTGGGCGCACATACAATCATCGTCGAAACATGGGGAGGAGCGTTCCGGATGAAAAAACAGTCATACCAACGCATCCTCGCTGTACTGATCAGCCTGATGATTCTGCTGACGGCGGGCATGGCCATCGTCGGCGCCGGACTGCTGCAAACCCGCGAAGATTCGCCGGACATTCTGCCGGAAGCGACGGCTACCGCAGATTCGGATGAGTTGCTGATGGCGTCCGACCTTGTACCCGACCCGGCAAAGTGGTTTCTGCCCTATGACGGAGATTTGACCGACGCGGACGGAAATCCGGTGCGCCTATCCGCCTTGCGCGGAAAAACGACGATCCTGCTGTTCTGGTCAAGCTGGTGTCCGGACTGCCAGGTGTACTTGGCGGGCGACTTTGGGGCGGCGGTACAGGCCGCACAAGCGGCGGGAGCGCAAGTCGTCCTTGTCTGCCGAGAGGGGATTCGCGGCGACACGCACGAGAAGGCGGAAGCAGAATTGACGGAATGCGGCATTACAGGCATTCCGCTGTACATGGATGCGGACGCGGCGCTCTTTCACACGCTGGGACTGCGGAGCGTGCCGTCTCTGGCGGTTTTCGATTCGCAGGGGCAGCTGCTCCGCGCAACGGCGGATATGCCGAATGCGGATGAAATGGCGCAGCTGCTGGACGCGGCGCAGCGTCCGGCACAACAGACACTCGCATTTCTGAAACGGCTGATGCAGGCGGATGGGGCGATTCCATCCACCTATACGCTGTCCGGCGGCGAGGTTCATCCGGGCGATACCGTGCTTTCCGAGACGATGGGGCAGACCATGCTCTATGCGGCGCAAACGGAGGATGCGGCGCTCTTCTCCGATGTCTGGCGTTATGTCCGTGACAAAATGACCGTCGGCGGCTTAACCGTCTGGCGGATTCAGGCAGGCGAAAAAGCGGCGGCTAATGCGTCGCTGGATGATTTGCGCATTCTCCGCGCGCTGATGGAAGCGGATGCGGTATGGGGCGGCTATGAGCGTGAAATCCGCGAACGGGCGGCGGCACTGTACACTGCCTGCGTAGTGGATGATGCGCTGGTCAGCTTTGCGAACGTCGATGGTTCGGGGCGCGGCGATAGTGTCACCCTGTGCTATCTGGATGTGCAGACAATACGAGCCTTATCCGCCTATGATGTCCGATGGACAGCCGTCGCGAACCGCAGCGAAGCCATATTGACTGATTCGCGCGCGCTCATGAGCAGCGAACTCCCGCTCTACCGCGCTTCCTATACCCCGGCAAAGGATATGTTCAGCAATGCGGCGGCGCAGATGACCGAAGCGGCGCTGACAATCCTGCACGCGGCGCAAATCAGCGCGGCAGGGGAGCAGACGCTGGATTGGCTGGATGCGCAGCTTGGCGCAGGCGCAATTTATGCGCAGTACGCGTCAAACGGGCAGGTCGGCTATGGATTCCGCTATGAAGCGATTGGATCGTATGCCGTCCTGGCACAGGTCGGTGCCGTCAGCGGGCGCACGGAGCTTGCGCGGCTGTCGCTGGCGAAACTGGAGAACCGCCGCATTGCGACGGGGACATTCGCGGGCGCTTACGGCAGCATCAAAGGCGAAACATCCTATACATTTGATGAATTGGAAGCTCTTTTTGCGCTCATGGCCATGAAGCCGTAACGCAGGAAAGGAGAGTGCAGTGTGCGCGCGATTGCGTGGCTGATTGTGAAACTCAGCGGCTTGTTTGTCAAGCTGTACCACCTGATTTTGAACGCCATCCGCCGGTTTGACCGCGCGATGCGCAAGCGCTACCGCCCCAAGCACCTTGCCCTGATGGTGGTGCTGGTGATTGCGATTTCAGCGTCGATTACACTTTTTGTCCCGCCGTATCTGGGACTGTCCAACGACGGCAGCTTTGCTGCTGTGCTGGCGGATACCGGGCTGTCCCGGCTTGACCCGTCTGATACAAGCGCTTTCTTCAACTATTATGAGCGTGTCTATAACGTCGGCTCGCCCGCGCTTCCGACCGGTACAACGCCGCTAATTCAGCGGATGCTGGTGCGCACGGCGGTCGTCATCGACGAACTGGTGACGCACGACGGACTGTTTGACATGCGCTTCCTCGCAGCAATCTATCTGCTGATTTACATCCTGCTTCTCATTCCGATGCTCTCCAAGCTGCTGGGACGCGTCAAAGTCTACTCCGAGGGGCTGTTTATCGCGGTTTTTGCTGTGCTAATTTTCGGCGATACCGCCATGATAACCCGCTTTGCATCCTTCTACACACAGCCCATTGAGCTGATTTTGATGGTTGCCTTGGCGAACTGCGTCCTGCAGATTCCGGATAGCCTGAACCGCTTTCTGCCGCAGATTGGGCTTGCCGTCACGGTCATCCTGATGATGGCGGTCAACCAGTACTGTGCGCTGATGGGCGTCGTCTTTTCTGTTGCGTACTGGATGCTCATGCGTCACAAAGCGGATGCGCTTCATAAGGGGCTGTATTCGCTCCTTGCAGTGCTGCTGTGCGTCGTCAGCGTCATGCAGACGGGCGATATGGTCAACAATCAGACGGTTAACGAGAAGTACGACCAAATGACGCGCGGCGTTCTCTTTGAGGCGACTGACCCGGAAAAAGCACTGGCGCAGTTCGGCATTGAGGCGCGGTATTCCGTGCTGACGGACACGTATTCCACGCAGAGCTACCCCGTTGTGCTGCCGGAAAGCGGCGCGCTGGATGAGGGCTTCCTTGATCAGTACACGACGGCGGACGTGACGCTGTATTACCTGCGCCATCCGATTCAATTGCTGGGGCTGTTTGAGGTCGGCGTGCGCAACGCGTTCTTCACGCGTACGGATTATTCCGGCAACTACGAGCAGTCCAGCGGAATGCCCGCGCGGGCAAAGGCGCTGTTCCTTTCTATCTGGTCAACGTTCAAGGAGCGTTCCGCCCCGCAAACGGCGGCGTCGCTGCTCCTGCTGGTCGTCGCCTTCCTCTTTTTCCGCCGCAAAGCGGACGAAAAGCTGGAATCCGGCAGGGAAGCCGCCAGTGTCTACACCATGCTCAGCGTGCTGCTTTTCGCGGCGGTCACTGTCGAGCTGATGACGGTTGTCATCCTCAGCGGCGATAGTCTGCTGCTGCGCCAGAGTTTCTTGATGGGCTGTCTGATTGACCTGCTGGCGATTATGGCGTGCACTGAGGGACTCCACCGACTGAAAATTATTGAAACGGACGGGCAATAAAGGAGGCTGCCATGAAAAACGAAACGCAATCGGCACTGGTAGCGCGGGACGCGGCTATCATTTTGCTGCTGATCTGGGCGTTTATGCAGGCGCTGCTGATGATTTGGGCACCTGCGGATACGCAGACGACGTATTTGCTGCTGCTGTTCCTGATGGATATTGCCGTGCTGTGCGGCTTTATGGATCGCGTCAACACCGGCACGGCGCTTGCGGCGACGATTACCTGCGGCTGGGTGGCATATAAGCTGTATTCTTTTTATGCCGTGGGCGAAACGGTGTACTTGACAGATTATTTTGTGACTGTACTGCCGTTGCTGGGATCGGGCGCGGCGGCGCTCTTCTCCCGCAGTATGCGCCGCGTCAATGCTGAGAACAAGCTGCTGCGCCGTCAGGTGGATGAACAGGTGCTGGTGGACGATGTGACGGAGCTGTACAACCTGCGCGCCATGTACCGCGATGCGCAGATGATGACGGGTTACTGCGTCCGCAACCATCTGCCGATTTCGCTGATGATTATCCAGATGCGCTACGAAAGTGAACTGCGCGGGATGCTGTCCCAAAGCCGCTATATCCAACTGCGCAAGCGGCTGGCGGAACTGGTGATGGACAGCGTGCGCGTAGAGGATAAGGTCTATTGCATTGACGAGCATGGCACGATGGCGATTTTGCTGACCTCCAATGAAGCAAACAGCGCCTATGTCCGCAGCCGTATTATTGCAGCGGTGACGAAGGAGGATGCTTTTGACGGCATTCTGGAGCGCGGGACGCACATGGATCTGCGCTTTGCCTGCAAGGAGTACGACGAGCATTTCGGCAAGGACATGATGGCGTTCAAGAAAGCTGTTGAGAGCGAGCTGGCGTATGATGTGTAAGGCGAAAGCGTGGGTACTGGCGCTGACGGCGGGGCTGCTGCTTCTGCTGATACCCGCACAGGCGCGCGCGGATGTGACCCGTCTGCTGATTTTGAACGACGAGCAGACAAGTGAGACGAGCGCAGCGGCGACGGACGTCCTGCGGCGATTCGCGCTCTATTCCAGCTGGACATGCACGTTTGTCAGCAGCGAGGATGTGCCGGACACCGACGGCTACACCGCCGTCATCATCTGCACCGACCCGAATCGGGCGCTGAATGCGTCGGTGGCGTTGGCGATTCAGGAGAGCAAACTGCCTGTGTTTGTCATCGGCGCAGGCGGCTTGGCGGAGCTGACGAAAACGCAGGTACATGAAGGTTCACTGACATTGCGCTTGCAGACGCAGGCAAACGCCGCGAACGATATGCTGCTTTCCGGCAATTCGCTTCTGCTGATGAAGAAAAGCGGCGAATCGCTCGGCGGACAGATTTTCGTCGGTGCGCAGGCATTTCCGCTTTGCCAAACGGCGGGAAACATCACCCATTTGGCGTACTTCGACCCGTCGCAGGAAGCGCAGTGCGCGTTCCTCTCAACGCTGCTGCAAACGTGGCTGTGGCCCTACAAGAATTCTCCGACCGCGTACGGGCAGTATCTCGTGCTTGACCGCATTTATCCGTTTGCCGACCCGGAGCGGCTGCTGTCGCTGGTGGAGATGCTTGAGACGGAAAATGTGCCGTACGTCCTGTGTGTCATGCCGATTTACGCCAACGCCGATTATCCGGCGATGAAGCGTTTCTGCGAGGTGCTGCGGTATGCGCAGAGCCGCGGCGCGGGCATTGTGATGCACGTTCCGCAGGTAACGCTGGTGAACGTGACGGTGGAGGACTTGCAGGAGAATATCGCCAATGCGTATTCAGCTTACTCGCGCTATGGCGTCTACCCGCTGGCGATTGAAGCGCCGGATGTGTGGCTGATGAGCGAAAAGGGGCAGGATGTCCTGCGCGGCTGGCGAACGGTGTTCCTCTTCCGCTCGGATGAAGCGCTTTTCGGCGAGAAGCAGGCGGAGAACACGGCGCTGCGCGACGGTCACCAAATCGTTGCGCCTGCCTACGCTGACGCGACCGCCTTCACCAACGCCTATGCACAGGCGATTTACCTTGACCCGTCAGAGGATATCGAGACGCTCCGGACGCAGGTCAATCGGCTGAAGAACTCCCGCACAGCGCTCAAGAAGCTTTCAGATGTGGAAGGCATCGTCTATGCGGGCGACCTGTATGTGCATTTTTATCCGGCGGATGGGCTGTATGTCAACGGACAGGCAGCGTCGCTTGTCTATCAGCGCTTCAATTACGACGAGGACTACGTCTACGACCGCGGCTTTGTGCAGTACATGACCGAGCAGATTCAGGCGAGCAACAAGCTGATTCTGGCGTTTGTGGTTGTAGCGTGCACGATTTTCATTGTCGGGATGATTATTTCCCGGCGGACGACGCGGCGGCAGCTGCTGGGCAACCATACGCACGCGAAAGACGAGCAGGAGGGGGTGAATCTGCATGACGGCGGCTGATTATTTGATGCTGATTTCGATGGTCTGCATCTGGGCGCTGATGGCGATTAACGTCTTTCTGTCCGTCGGCGGATTCCTGTATTACCATCAATGCAGCAAAACGGACGGGCATGTGCCGATTGACGAGTACCCGTTCGTGTCGATCATGGTGCCGGCGCATAACGAGAGCGTCGTCATCCGGCGCACCGTCCGCGCCCTGCTCAATTTCGACTACCCGCACGACCGCTACGAAATCATCGTCATCAACGACAACTCTACCGATGACACCGCAAATGTGCTCAAGCAGATTCAGGCGGCGAATCCCAGCCGCAACCTGATTGTCGTCAATACGGATAACGTTGTCGGCGGAAAAGGGAAGTCTAACGCGCTCAACATCGGCTATTCGGTTGCAAAAGGCAGCGTGTTTGCGATTTACGATGCGGACAACACGCCCGAACCGCAGGCGCTGCGCATTCTGGTGGAGAATCTGATGAGCGATTCGTCGCTGGGCGCGGTCATCGGCAAATTCCGCACCCGCAATCGAAACGCTTCGCTGCTCACGCGCTTTGTCAACATCGAGACGCTGGCGCACCAGTGCATGAATCAGGCGGGGCGCTGGTTCTACTTCGGACTGTGCACCATTCCGGGCACGAACTTCGTCATGCACCGCCACATCATTGAGGAAATCGGCGGCTGGGATCCGGACGCGCTGTCGGAGGACACGGAAATCAGCTTCCGCATCTACCGCATGGGCTACAAAATCAAACTTGTGCCGCAGGCGGTGACGTGGGAGCAGGAGCCGTTCCGCTTGGGGATTTGGTTCAAGCAGCGTACCCGCTGGGCGATGGGCAACCTGTATGTGCTGATCAACAATTTCAAGTATATCTTTGATCCGTCCGGCGGCAAAATGCGCATGGATGTGCTGTACTACGCGCTGGTGTATATCCTGATGGCGTTCACGCTCGTCTGCTCGGACACCATGTTCGTTCTGGGTGTGCTGGGGTACAGCCATGTGTCGCTGGGCGGCTTGTCCACGATGGTGTGGGTGATGGCGTGCGCGCTGTTTGAGTGCAACGTCATGCTGACGCTGGCGCAGGAGAAGAATGAGTTCAATCTGCAATCGGCGGCGCTGGTTCTGCTGATGCTGTTTACCTACTCGAAACTGTGGGTGGTTGTCGTCCTCCGCGCCATGTGGATGACGGTGAAGAAAATCGTCAGCAAAACGGATTACACTTGGTATAAGACCGAACGTTCCGCAGACTAATCAGAAGGGATGGATTGAGAACGATGAACACACGCTATTTCACAAGCCGTCTGCTGGCTTTGATGCTCGCAGCGCTGCTGGTTTTCTCCTGCGCTGCGGCGGAGGAAACCGAAATTCCCAGCGGTGTGGTGGACAATTTTGTCCAGAGTGAAATTGAAAAGCAGCAATCTGCCAGTGACGCAACGGCATTTGAGGCAGGCGCGGCGGCAGGGGAGTATTATGCTGATTTCACCTTCGGCGGCGTGCAGACACTCAGCGGCATTACGACGACGCTGAGCCTGTACGCAAATCTGCCGAAGTACGCCAAGCCCGTCAGCGCCGTGCTGCGCCTGAGCTACACCGCATCCGACCTGATTCTGACGGACATTTCCTCCCTGACGTACTATATGAACGGCACGCCGTTCGGCTCGTCGAAGATTGTCGCGCGTTCCGACGGCGCGCAGACCGTGCTGTATGTGAGCGTCCCGGTGGAGCTGCTTACGACGGGCTATAATCTGCTCGAAATTCTCTCGTATGTCCGTCTGACGGACGACGAAGGCTGCCGCGACGACTACAATGGCGCGAACTGGGTCAAGATTGCTGATACGACCTGCTTGCGCATCTACTACGAGATTTCCGACGATGCGGATGAACTGTACATGTACCCGTACCCCTTCATTTCGCTGATGAATCCCGACGGCGCGGAGAGTGTGGTTGCCGTCAGCGACGCGGCGGACGAAGCCGAGCTGACCGCCGCCATGATGCTGATGGCGGGCATGGGCAACAGTCTGTCTGCCCAAAACGCCATGACGCTGTGCCGCCTGTCGGACGCGAAAAGCGAAAACGTGCTGTATGTGGGACTGAAGAAGAACACGCCGGAGTATCTGCTGTCTCTGCTGACGCAAAGCGTTCCTGCAACGGGCGCACTGGTGCAGCGCGCGACGGATGGCGACACATCGTATCTGCTGATTGTCGCGGAGGAAGAAGCCGCGCTCAGCGAAGCCGCCGCGCTGCTCAGCGACACATCCCGCGTGGCGCAGCTCCACACATCGCAGACCTACGTTTCCGTCGGCGAAGCGCAGCAGTATGCCCTCGCGTCGGAAACGTCCGGGCTGACGCTTGCGGGGCAGTACACCATTAAGGACATTTCCGGTAACGGCATCAGCTTCTCCGGTCCCTTCACGCAGAAGATGACGATTTATCTGCCCGTCGCGAAGGACTATGTGCTGTCCAGCGAAAGCCGCTTCTCTTTCGACATTCGGTACAGTGAGAATCTGGACTTCGACCGCAGCCTCGTCACGTTCTACTGGGGCACGAGCATCCCGCTGTATTCCCACAAGCTGACCAAAGAGGGCGCAACGGGCGAAACGCTGACCTTCTCCGTCCCGGCGGACGCCATCGGGGAGGCAGGCAGCAGCATTACCGTTGTGTTTGACCTCGAAATCAAGGATTTGGACTGCACCGTGCGGTCGATGAACACGCCGTGGGCATATATCGCGGCGAACTCGTCACTGTACCTGCCGGCGGGCGAAAACACAACGCTGAATCTGGCAAATCTGCCGGCGCCGTTCCAGCGCGCAAGCCGCATGAACAACGTTGTGATGATACTCAGCGACGATGCGACGCAGACGGAATTGACGCTCGCGGGGCGCATCATGGCGATGCTCGGCGCGGGCAGCACGCCCTATGGCTCGCTGAAAGTCATCCGCGCGGAGAATTTCCAAGCAGCCGCCCACGGCAACAGCAATCTGATTGTCGTCGGTCTGTCCGACCGAAACAGCGTCCTCAAGCAGATCAATCCTTACCTGCATTTCCAGTACACGGACGATATGACCAGCCTTGCCGAAAGCACGAAGCTGGTGATGACGACGGATTATGCCCACGAAGCCAGCGTGCTCCAGCTGATGAAATCCCCCTACAACGAGACGATGGCGCTGCTGACCGCTTCCGCCGCGACCGAAGCAGGCTTGCAGAACATGATGGCGCGCTTGAGCACGGAAAAGAACCGCTGGTCGCTGGGCAAGGAAGCGCTGGTGGTGGACAGCTATGGCGGCGCATCCAGCTATCAGTTCACCGTGTCCACTGCGCTGACGCAGAACGCGGAAAAGCCGTCGTTCGCGGATGTTATCGTGCAGAATCGTGAGCCGATGACGCTGCTGCTGGTCGGCATGGGCTGCATGTTGGTGCTGCTGCTTGCTGCGGTGCTGCTGCTCGTGCGTATTCACCACCGCAGAAAGTACGACGATAAGTAACCTGATTTTCGGCGAGGCGGAGGAAGGAGACAAAGGCTCATGCTGTTCAACTCCATTGAATTTCTGCTGTTTTTCCCGGCAGTCGTGCTCTTGTACTACGCGATTCCGGGCAAACTGCGCGTCTTTTGGATTCTTCTGACGTCCTACCTGTTCTACATGAACTGGAATCCGGCGTATGCGCTGCTGCTGCTTTTCTCCACGGCGGTCACGTTCCTTTTCGGCTTGCTGATCGGGAAACGGCGTACCAAGGAGAAAGCAGCGGCAGAGGCAGGACGCCCGATTCGCCAGATTTCCAAGGTCTGGGTCGGCGTGTCCTTCGCTGTCAACCTCGCGATTCTCTTCTTCTACAAGTATTTCGACTTTACCGTTGATAACCTCAACGTTATTCGCGGGTGGATGGGTCTTGCGCCTGTCACACCCGGTTTTGACGTGCTGCTGCCGGTTGGCATCTCGTTCTACATCTTTCAGGCGCTGTCGTATGTCGTTGATGTTTACCGCGGCGACGTGCGCATGGAGACGAATTTCATCAAGTACGCGGCGTTTGTCAGCTTCTTCCCGCAGCTGGTCGCCGGGCCGATTGAACGTTCGACCAACCTCCTGACGCAGTTCGACACGCCGCATAAGCTGGAATACGATAACGTCCGCGACGGTCTGCTTCGGATGGTGTGGGGCTTCTTCCTCAAAATCGTCATTGCTGACCGCGCCGCGATTCTGGTCAATCAGGTGTTCAATTACTGCAATTACTACGAAGGCCCGACCGTGCTGATTGCGGCGGTTCTCTTCGCGTTTCAGGTTTACGGTGACTTCGCGGGCTATTCCAATATCGCCATCGGCGCGGCGCAGGTCATGGGCTTTAAGCTGATGAAGAACTTTGAGCGCCCGTATCTCGCTGTGTCCGTATCGGACTTCTGGCGGCGCTGGCATATCTCGCTCAGCACATGGTTCCGCGATTACCTCTATATCCCACTGGGCGGCAACCGCAAGGGGAAGGTGCGCAAGTACATCAACCAGATGATTGTCATGCTCGTGTCGGGCTTGTGGCACGGCGCGGCGTGGAATTACGTCATCTGGGGGGGTATCAATGGGCTGTATCAGGTGGCGGGCGGCATTACGAAGCCCTTCCGCCGCCGTATCCAGCAGAAAACCGGCGCGCGCACGAAGACGCTGAGCTGGCGCATCGGGCAGGTTCTGACGACGTTTGTGCTGATTGACCTGTCATGGATTTTCTTCCGCGCGAACAGCCTCGGTGACGCCATGCACCTCCTGTCGAGCCTCTTCCGCGGCTGGAACACCAATATCTTCTTCGACGGCAGCCTGCTGAAACTGGGGCTTGACCAGACGGAGTGGCTTGTGCTGCTGGGTGCGCTGCTGATTCTGCTGGCGGTCAGCCTGATGCAGGAAAAGGGCGTGTCCGTGCTGGAAGCAGTCAAGCGGCAGCAGCTCTGGTTTCGCTGGCTGATTTACCTCGCGGCGATTTTCGTCGTTCTGCTGACAGGCATCTACGGCCCCGGCTTTGCGGCATCGTCGTTCATCTACTTCCAATTCTGACGAAGGGAGCGCGGAAAGAATGAAAAAGCTGATTCAAAAAGCCGTCAAGGTTCTCGCCTTCCTTCTGGTGCTGGCGCTGTGCTATGGACTGATGGATCAGGTGCTGAAAATCAAGACGGATGACATGGTGTCGCTGGTGAAGCTGCGTCAGCTGCCGCCGGACACGGTGGATGTGCTGCTCGTCGGGTCGTCGCATATCGGGACAAATGTTGATAATCAGCAGATTTTCGATGAATATGGTATTTCAAGTTACAATTTGTGGGTTGGCATGCAACCGATCTGGAATACTTACTATTGCTTGAAAGAAGCGCTGTCAGCACAAAGCCCGCAGATTGTGATTGCTGAAGTGTACTTAAGCACGACAACAATGGACTATTCGCCGAAAGAAACGGCAATAAAAAATGTTGAATTGCTGAACTTTGGAATCAACAAAGTTCAAGCTGCTTTCGCATCTTATGAAAAGTGGACGGATGCCGTAGAAGCCTTGTGGGGATTGCCGTACTATCATGAACGGTATGATGATTTAACTATTGCGGATTTTGTGCAGGAAAATGATTTGTCGCTTCCTGCGCCGAGACGCCCGGAGGGTGGCGTGGCTATCCTAAAAATGCTGGATTATGCTTCCATTACAGATAAACTTCCGATTACTGAAAAAAACGAACAGTATTTGCGAAAAATTATTGATTTGTGCAAGCAAAAGAACATTACGCTAATATTGATGGCTGCGCCGTTTGAAGCGACAGAAGAAGCTGCTATGCGGCTGAACACTGTTGCAGAAATTGCCAAAGAAGAAGGCGTACCGTTCCTCAACTATGTGAAGGAATGGGATAGCCTTGGGATGGACGCAAACACTGACTTTTATGATGGCGGTCACTTCAATAATCAAGGTATTGTTAAGTTTTCCCGCATTGTGGGACAGTATTTATCACAGAATTATTCTTTGCGTGATTGTAGAAAAATCGAAGGATTTATATGGAATGCTTCGCAGACAACTGCTGATAAAAACAGAGCAGAGTTTATCTTAAGCAATCAGTTCTCTGGTGATGGTGTTTCTGAATACTATGATACAAAGATTAAACTCTATGAAAATCGTTATAGTTCATGGACAATATTGACCCAAATTGGTCTGCCCTTGCCAGACACGAATGAGGGGCAGGTCGTTATGGCTTGCTTTGATGAGCAAAATGGCGAGAATTATCGTGGATTGCTGATTCGCGGTGAAGGCAATGCGCTCCAAGTGATATTGGGGAACAATCGTACATTCATGCTGCCACTTTTGCATGGTGATTCCGCTACGCTTGCTATCACCAAGGACAATGAACGATATTCTATTTATCTAAATGGTGAAAAACTCTATGAGAATGAGCAGCTTCCCTGCGACGCCTACTCCGGCACGCTTCTCCTCGGCTGCGAAGAACTCACTCCCGGCGGGGAGAAGTTCCGCTTCTCGCCCACGCGCGTGCTGAACCTCGAAGTCTATGACAGCGTGCTGACGGAAAGCGAAATCTTTGCGTGGCAGCCGGAAGAACTGCCCGAAGCGCCCAGGCCGCTCGGCATCGGCGTGAAGGACGCGGCGGAAGTCTACACCCTGCCGGAGCAGTTCGTCGGCGGCGACGAAACGTATCGTCAGGCGTCGTATCTCGATACGCAGACACAGCTGTTTGCCTCCACTGCGACGCGCTTCACCCTGCTGACCAGCGTCACGCCGAGTGAAAATCCCGGCAATGGCGTGTTCCTGTCCTGCTTCGACGAGAATGCCAAGAACTATCGCGGCTTGCTGATCCGCCAGCTGGACAACGCGCAGATCAACATCGTTTTCGGTCAGAATGTCGGCGTGACTGTGCCGGGCGAATTTGACCGCGAAATGCATATCGCCATCGTCAAGGACGGCGCAAGCTACCGCATCTATGCGGACGGTCTGCTCGTCGCCGAAGCCGAATCGCCTGCGGATAGCTATGACGGCACGCTGCTCATCGGCGCCCAGCGCGACGCGGACGGCAATATCTTCCGCATTAGCCAGGCGCAGGTGAATCACCTGTCTGTCTACGCGGGCGTGATGGCAGAAGCGGACATTGCGGCCTACGACTTCGCCGCCGCGCCGCTGCCGCCGGAACTGGTTGCGGAATCCGCCGCGTACACCATGCCCGGCGCATTCGTCGGCAACGGCAGTGACCGCGCGCTCGACACGGGCGTGAAGCTCTACGACGTCGCGACGAAGGATTGGACGCTCGACACCGTCATCGACGTGCGCAAGGGCGTCAACAACGGCGTCTACATGTCCTGCTTCAGCGAGGAAACCGGGCATTACCGCGGCTTCATGCTCCGGCAAGACAATGCCGATACGCTCACAGCCTATGTCGGCAATAGCCTCGGCGTCACGGTGGATTTGCCGCAGGGCACGTCGCTGATGCACCTCGTGGTCGTCAAATCCGGCAGTCAGTACACGATTTGGCAGGATGGTCAGCTTGTCCAGCGTGTCGAAAGCGCCTGCGAAAACTACGACGCGACGCTCCTCCTTGGCGCACAGCGCGATGCGGACGGAAACCTGTTCCGCTTCTCGAACGCGGGCATCCGGACGCTGAACATTACGGACGGCGCGCTGTCTGACACGGACGCAGCGACGCTTTCCGCCCCTGTGAAGGACAACAGCCGATTCTAACCCATATCGAAAGAGAGGAATCTTGCGCATGGAACAGACACGACGGGCGAGGCTGACCGGATTGACGGCGGCGCTGCTGACCGTAGCGGCGATTCTGTGGACGCTGTTTGCGTCGCCGTCCATCGGGGTGGTGGCGGACGGCAGCTATGCTTCGGCGGCGGAAGGGCTTGCGCTGCGCTATGCGGAAGAGAGCATCCCGACCGGGCAGCGCGTGGAGGACTTCGACTATGAGGACACGGCGTATTCCACGCTGCTGTTTGCGTCCCGAACCTCCGTCGGCGCGGCGGTTGCGCTCGTCCGGCTGGCGACACACCCGTTCGGTCTGGGTTTCAGCACGCGTTATTTGGCGGTCGTGTATGCGCTGCTGATGGGCTGGGGCGCGTACCTACTGGCGAACGGACTGGCGCGGCGGTCGCGCACGGCGGCGATTCTTGCGGCGCTCGGACTGCCGCTTGCGCTGGCGAATCCCGCCGTCATCGGCTATTTGAACAGCCTGTATGCGGTCGGCGCTTCCATGGCATATTTGCTTCTTTTCCTCGGCGCGACGGTTTATTGCCTGTGCCGGGAAAAGGGATGCGGCGTTCAATGGGCGCTGCTGGCGCTTTTCGCGGCGCAGCTGATGCTGCGTACCATGGCGCAGATGATGGCGCTGCTGCCCGCGGCGGTGCTGGCGGTTGTGCTGTGCGCCGTGCATAGCTGCCCCGGACGGGCAGAACGTCCGCTTCATGCGGCGTGTGTGCTGATTGCAAGCCTGATGTGCGTGAGCGGCTTGGTTACAGGCTGGCAGGCGGACGATACGGTACATTCCGCCGCCGCGAACTACTTGGCGGTCTTTCAAGGCTATCTGCCCGCATCGGAGAAGCCGGAGGAGACGCTGGAAGCCCTCGGCTTGCCCGAAAGCTACCTCGCGGACATCGGCAAAAGCTACTATGAACCTTCCGAAAACTTCGTGAACGATCCGCGGGATGCGGAGAATGCCGCCCTGCTGAACGAAAATATTTCGCTGGGGAAACGGGTGAAATTTGCGATTCAGCATCCGGCAGTCGTTCGCACCATGATGGACAAAAACGAAGGCGCTTTGCGGAACGCGGACAGCTGGTATTTGGCGGACGATGCCGGGAATGCCGTTTCGTCACGTTCACCGCTGCATACCGTGCTGGAAACCATTTTCGGGCGTGACCATCACGCCATTTCCCGCTGGTGCTTGATTTGCGCGGCGCTCCTCGTGCTGCTGCTGCCCATTGTGCGGCGGCAGAGCGCATCCGTGATGCTCTGCGCGTTTCTGCTGATGGTACTGCTTGGCACGATTGGCTATCTGCCGCTGACGCTTATGCTGACGGGCGGCATTGACCTGCTGACCGTGAAGCCGCTGGCGTTCCTGCTGGGCGGTTTGGCGGTGCTGATGAGCTTCGCCTCCGGCGCGGTGCTCCTTCGCCGCCTGATGGCGTGGCTGAGCGTGAAGGACGCGAAATTGGCGCTGCCGCCCTGCTCGGCGGGCGCGTCCGGCGGACTGCTGGCGTATCTCCGTAAAATCCGCGTGACGCAAAAGGGGACGGTCGCCATTGTTGCATTGGTTTGCGTGGCACTCTGCTGCTGGCAGCTGCTTCCGGCAGAGCACATCGGCGGCGTGAACAACGGCGACTTCGGGCGTATGATGGAACAAATCGACCTGTACTGGGCACAGCCGCAGCTCGATGATGAATCGACGCAGCTTGAGTGGGGTGTCGTCGAGGATTACTCCTACCGTGAGCCGTTCCATCCGGCGCGCTTGACCTCCATAGACCCCACCTATTCGCTGATTTTCCCGTCGATGCTCGTGCGCTTCATCACCTTGCTGACGGGCGGCAATTACTCCACGCAGGTGCAGGCGTTCATCCTGCTGGCGCTGGTGATGGCGGCGCTGCTGCTGCTCGTGCACGACCTGTATCCGCTGCTGGGCAAGCTGACGCTCCCGGCGGGGCTGATTGTTGCGTGTATGCTGCTGGGCGAAAATTACCTCGCATGGTACAACTCGCTCTTCGGCGAAACGATGATTCCCGTCGGCTTGATGCTGACGATTGCCTGTACGGTGCATCTGGCGCTGATGCCGCGCGGCAGCCGGAAAAGCTGGCTGTGGATGATTCTGCTTGCCATCAGCGTGCGATTTCTCTGCACTGCCAAGGCGCAGATGGCGCTGGCGCTCCCGGCGGCGATTGTTCTGCTGATTGTCTTTACCGTCTATCATCATCCGCAGACAAAAAAGCCGCTGATTGCGTTTTCGCTGATGGGCGCGCTGCTGTGCGGGCTGGTCAGCTACGACACGCTTGGTGTGTACCGCAAAAATCAGGGGGTGTCCGAAAAGCAAACCATCTGGCAGAGCGTGTTTTACGGTGCGCTGATGATTGCTGACGACCCGGACGCAGCCATGGAAGAACTGGGCATTCCGGCGGAAATGAAGGCGGACATCGGCAAACACGCGTACTATCCGAACAGCGAGTACGTTTATCCCATTGAGTCGGACGAATTACAGGAGAAATTCTATGACCATGTGACGACGATGACGCTCGTGCGCTACTATCTGCGCCATCCGAAGGACATGCTGACAATGATGAACCGCGCGGCACAGGAATCCGTCACGTTGAGCACGTCGTTCATGACCTACACGGACGCACTGTACAGCGATAACCGTCCGCTGCACCGCATGAACCTCTGGTGTAATCTGCGCAGCATCTTCGCGGCGCGCGCGTTCTGGGTGTATGTGCTGCTCTACGGCACGGCGGGCGTGTTCTGCCTGACGCTGATTTGCTGCAAAAAGACGCAGAAGCAGACAAAGCTGCTGGCGATGCTGTTCCTGTGCGTGATGTTCGTCGGCGTAATGCAATATCCGCTGTCGGTCATCGGCAACGGCTTTGCGGACAACAACAAACAAATGTATACCTTTATGCTCTGCCACGACCTGCTTGTTGTGGCGGCAGGCGTGGTGCTTGTGCGGCGGCTGATTCCGGCGCGGCGCACGGCGGAAAATGCAATCAGGGAGGAAGCAGACCATGAGCCGCAAGAAGAATCTGCTTGATTATCTCGCGCTGACGCTGTTTATCATGTGCATGGGCTTGGCGCTCAGCGCCAGCCTCGAATATGTGACGCGCGCGACGGAACGGGAATATCTCGGACAGGGAATCTGGGTGCTGAGTATGGCGGGGCTGTCGCTCCTTGCGCTGCTGCTGGGGCGGATTTCGCGCAAGTGCGGGCAGAAGATGCAGCCGCTTCCCAAAAACATCGTGATGATTGTGTTCGGCGCGGTGCTGGTGGGTGTTGGCGTGTATCTGCGCCTGTGGGTGATTTGGAACATCCCCGTTGAGCCGGATTCGGACTTTGAGACGTACTACCGCATGGCGAATCACCTGTTGAATGATACGCTGATGTCCGCCGAAGGAGCGGTCGACCGCCGCTATATCGCGCTCTACCCGCATACCATCGGCTTCCCGATGCTCATTCTGTGGCCGACGTTTGCTATTTTCGGCGCGTCGGTGCGCAACGCGCTGTACGCAAACCTTGTGTGCAGTGTGATTTCCATCCTCTTGGCGGGGCATATCGCTCGGCGAATCGCGGGGCGCACGGGCGCGCTGGTGGCGGTGGCGCTGATGAGCCTGTGGCCGTCGCACATCCTGTTCAGCAACATGGTTGCCACCGAACCGTCCTTCACGATGCTGATTCTGCTCGCGGCGGACATGATGACGAGTATTCTTGACCGCCG
>OLRH01000224.1_pt1 | contig 26370 bp, 30 predicted proteins | sample 1672321 | NCBI WGS metagenome assembly OLRH01 (sample SAMEA3136671, study PRJEB25190) | human gut metagenome | reverse complement strand
TGGCGGCGTGCTTAACACATGCAAGTCGAACGATTGAAGCTGGAGCTTGTGTATTCATGAAGGTCAAAGCAGAGATTGCCAGACGTGCCAATCTGAATCCTGACGGCAAACGCAGAGTTTACAGCAGCAAGTACGCACTTTCCGGCATGGTGTTCTGCGGACACTGCGGAGACATCTACCGCCGGGTGAAGTGGAACAACCGAGGCTGCAAATCCACGGTCTGGCGATGCGTCAGCAGGGTTCTTAAGGGACAGATGGATTTTGACTGCCCGGCAAGGACGGTAAAGGAAGAAGTCCTGCAGGGGGCAATCGTAACGGCGGTCAACGATGCCTACTCAGGAAGAGACACCGTTATTTCTCTTCTGAAAAAGAACATCCAGGAAACAGTCTTTGATGACATGGAGGCAAGGGTCGCTACGGTAGATGAACAGCTTGCAGAGCTTCAGCAGCAGATGATTGACCACTCCGGCGATTATGCACTGGTCGATGAGCTGGGACTGCAGGCAGATGACCTTCGCAGAACCCGACAGGACATTCTTGCCGAGGCAGCGGGACGAACCGACCTGCAGAGCCGGATGAACGACATGATTGCTTTCTTGGAAGAGATGCCCGAAGCCATAACGGATTACAGCGAAACCCTCACCAGAAGGCTGGTGGACAGGATCACCATTTTCCTGCTGCTGGGCATGGCCTGCACCGGCCAGTGGAACTGGAGCTATCTGCCGCTGCACCTGTGCAGCATCAACGTGTTCGTCTGCCTGTACAACACCCTCACCGACCGCAGCTGGTGCAAGGAGGAGCTGTACGCCCTGTGCATCCCCGGCGCGGCACTGGCTCTGCTGTGCCCCAGCTGGCGGGATGTGCCCGGGTGGTTCACCCTCATCAACCTGCACTCGGTCAGCATCCATGCCCTGCTGGTGCTCTACCCTGTGCTGCTGGTGGCGGGCGGATACCGCCCCAGCGTGCGCCGGGTGCCGCAGGTGCTGGCCTTTTTGTTCGGCTCGGCCCTGCCCATCTATTTTCTTAACAAACCCTTGCACACCAACTTTTACTTTTTGAATAACCCCTATGGCAACGTCATCACCAGCACCTTTACCGCGTGGTTCGGCGAAAAATTCTACATTCTGGGCTTTCTGCCCGCCATCGCGCTGGCCCTTGTGCTGATGTACGCCCCCTGGGCAGCAGCCGGGAAGAAGCGTTGAGCCGCTCCGCCACCCGTCCGCTCCCGGTCCGCTTTCCAGCGGGCCGGGTTTTCTTTTTTTAATTTGCATCTTTTTGGCGTTTTGCGGTGTTTTTTCATCAATGCAGCGGGAATGTCAAAATTCTTCTGCAAAGGGCTTGACAGGCAGGCATGTGCGTGATATCATGAACACATGAACAGACGTTCATATAATTTCATCCCGAAAGGAGATGCTTCCATGGCACAGCAGAACGAACCCCTCGTGCAGCCGGAAGAGCTGGACATGCCGGATGACGAAGTGCTGTACGAGCTGGCCGACCTGTTCCGGGTGTTCGGCGACTCCACCCGCATCAAGATCCTGTACGCCCTGCACGACAATGAGCTGTGCGTGCAGGACATTGCCAGCGCCGTGCAGCTGAGCCAGTCGGCCGTGAGCCACCAGCTGCGGGTGCTCAAGGATTCCAAGCTGGTACGCTTCCGGCGGGAGGGCAAAACCGTGTACTACGCACTGGACGACGACCATGTGCGCAGCATCCTCTCTCTGGGGATGGACCATATCGAAGAATGATTTTCCGGGCCGCGGCCCGCACAAAAACAGAAAGGCTGGTATCTACGATGAAAAAGACCTACAAGATCGAAGTGGACTGCGCAAACTGCGCCCAGAAGATGGAGGACGCTGCCAACACCGTTGCCGGTGTGGAAAAGGCGACTGTCAGCTTTATGACCCAGAAGATGAAGGTGGAGTTTGCCGAGGGTGCCGACCCCCACGCCACCATGGAGAATGTGCTGTCCGCCTGCAAGAAGGTGGAGGACGACTGCGAGATCTTTGACATCTGACCTCTTCCGGTCCGGTTCCCGGCATCGCTGCTGGGCGGCAGCTCTCCCCCCGTGGGAGAGCTTTTCTTTCCTCTGCCGCCGGGCAGCGGAAAACTTCTCTTTTTCGTGGAAAAAACGGGCAGTTTTCAACACTTTCCACGCACTTTTCAACACCCTTCGCGGAAAACTCCAAAAAGAAACGTGGAAAAGCAAGTTTTCTGCGGGAAAATCCCGTGGAAAACACGGGGGAAAGGGTGGAAAATCCATTTTTGTGGGGAAAACCTGTTGAATTCCACTGCGTTTTCCCGTTTTTTCTCAGAACCGCCGCAATCCGACAAAAGGAGCGTTTTGTATGACCAAAAAGCAAAAAAAGAGCCTGCAGCAGATCCTGATCGCGCTGGCCCTTGTGATCCTGCTCAAGCTGCTGCTCCGTGTGCTGCCGGCACTTCCCACCCCGGTGGAGCTGCTGCTCTACCTCATCCCGTACCTTGTGGTGGGCAAGGACGTGCTGCGCAAGGCCATCAAGGGCGTCAAGAACCGCCAGCCCTTTGACGAGTGCTTCCTGATGGCGGTGGCTACCGTGGGTGCCTTTGCCCTGGGCGACTATGTGGAAGGCTGCGCCGTTATCCTCTTTTACCAGATCGGCGAGCTGTTCCAGAGCGTGGCCGTGGGCAAGAGCCGCCAGAGCATTTCCAGCCTGATGGACATCCGCCCGGACTACGCCAACGTGGAGGACGAGGACGGCAAGCTGGAGCAGGTGGACCCCGATGACGTGGAGGTCGGCACCGTGATCGTGGTGCAGCCCGGCGAGCGGGTGCCCATTGACGGTGTGATCGTAGAGGGCACCTCCGCCCTGAACACCGCCGCCCTGACCGGTGAGAGCCTGCCCCGCGACGTCCAGACCGGAGACGAGGTCATCAGCGGCTGCGTGAACATGACCGGCCTGCTGAGAGTCAGGACTACCAAGGAATTCGGCGAGTCCACTGTCTCGAAAATTCTCGATCTGGTAGAAAATTCCAGCATGAAAAAGGCCCGTGCCGAAAACTTCATCACCCGCTTTGCCCGGGTATACACCCCGGCTGTCTGCTACGGTGCGCTGGCGCTGGCCTTCCTGCCGCCCATCGTGCTGCTGCTGATGGGCCAGCCTGCCCGCTTTGGGGACTGGATCTACCGCGCTTTGACCTTCCTGGTCATCAGCTGCCCCTGCGCACTGGTCATCAGCATTCCGCTGAGCTTCTTCGGCGGCATCGGCGGTGCTTCCGCCTGCGGTATCCTGGTCAAGGGCTCCACCTATCTGGAGGAGCTGGCCCGCACCGGCATCGTGGTGTTTGATAAGACCGGCACCCTGACCCAGGGCACCTTCAAGGTCACCGGCGTCCACCCGGCCGACGGCATCACCGACGAACAGCTGGTGGAAGCCGCTGCTCTGGCCGAGAGCTGGTCCAAGCACCCCATCTCCCTGAGCATCAAGGCCGCCTACGGCAAGGAGATCGACACCTCCCGCGTCACCGACGTGGAGGAACTTGGCGGCCACGGCGTGACCGCCAAGGTGGACGGCAGGACCGTTGCTGCCGGCAATGCCCGCCTGATGGAAAAACTGGGCCTGAAGGCTCCCGCCGTCAGCGAGACCGGCACCATCGTGCATGTGGCCATCGAGGGCATGTACGCCGGTTATCTGCTGATTGCTGATGTGGTGAAGCCCCACAGCGCACAGGCCATCCGGGGCCTGAAGGATGCCGGTGTGCGCAAGACCGTGATGCTGACCGGCGATGCCGAGCCGTCACCCTCACCGGTTTGATAGATCTTGAATACAGTGCCGTTGGCGCTGAGGGGCGTTGCACCCATGGGACGGAGATAGCTGCGGCCCAGCGCATTCTGCCGCTCCAAAAATGTCATAGAGGTCTCGCCGGTGGCGGCATTTTCCCAAATGGCATACAGGTAGCCCCCCTCCTGCTGCGTGACGCAAATACGCACATCCTCCTGCCGGACGCCGGCGTACCGGGCGATGCCCTCCTCCGGGGCGCCGTGATACCAGCCGTGGAGCAGCAAAATACAGGCATACGCCACCAGGGCCAGCAGGCAGACGCACAGGGAGCCGGCCAGGATGAGCAAGGGCTTGAATCGGGCATTCATATGGGGTCCTCCTTAGTTTTCTCTTTTAGGCAAGGGGCAAGCGCGCGGCTACGAGTGCTTATATCGCCGGATGCTTCTATACAGCCCCACACCGCTGAAGGCGATCAAGAGGAGCGCGCCCACCTGCTCCGCCGTGGACGGATCATCGGCGCGGGGCAGGTAGATCCCCCGGACGCGGAGAATCAAAAAGGCGGTATTCACCAGCAGGGCAAAGGCCGCAGCAAGCACGGCGCTCTTTCTTCCCGCAAAGCGGCCGAAATACAGGGCCGTGACCGCGTTGGTGAATGTACCGATCCCCACGCAGGAAACGGTGATGCTCCACAGGCTGCCCCAAAGGATCAGGACGGCCAGGAATGCATAGGCCGCGGCACAGAAAGCCGCCGTGACCATCTCTTTCTTACTCAGCTGCATAGCTCACCTCCCTTTGGGCACAAGGATACAGGGTCTGTTTCCTTTCTTTTTCACGGGGAGCACGTTATCTTCGGATTTTTGGTCTCGCCATAGCCCATCTTTTTTATGAAGCTGCTCAAGTCCATCAGAATGCGCGTGGGAACAGCTACTCCCAAGGCAAATATGATTGCCTGGAGCTTAAACGGCATTTCATAGTCCGTCACCCAGTAAATCCCGCAGATGGCCATCAGCAGATAGAGCATCACGCAGCCGAGAATAATCTGCTTTCTGTGCCAGGATGGGTCGTGGGTTCTCTCTTTCATGGCAGTACCTTCTTTCTGTATTATGTGTTTGGTTAATCGGCGGGGTGGGGGCGCTGCCGAAGCAAAGGCTTGGGAATGGGCGGGGCAAAGCCCCTCTCATCTATGGAAGGTGGATATGCACATTACTTTTCCGTTGCAATTTCTATAATCGCCGATATAAGCAGGGGGATAAGCCCCAGCCCCTCCAGAATCAGTCCCAGTGTGCTGCTGCCGTAAAGCAAAAAGGATGCTCCCGCTATTACGAGGCCCAAATACAGCGCATGTCTTGCTTTCATAAAATCTTCTCCTTCTGAATGATTTATCCATGGTATATGGGGATACGGCTCTATTTTTTGTGGTGCTATTTTTAGCCGAATCCTAAAATCCGGCAGGTTCTCGCGGTCTCATAGTCTATACAGTCGGGCTGGGGCAGGGAAAGCCGGGTCAGTGCTGGAAGCTGTTTTCGTAAATATCAATAAAGCGGGTGACAAATTCCGCCTGCTCCTGGGCCTCGGCCGTGCCGCTGGTGGGCGCCCAGCCGTTCATGGCGTAGGGAGAATAGGTATAGGGGGTGAGGGGCGGCATATGCAGCTCCTTTTGAATGAGCCAAATGCCCTGGCCGTAGTGCGCGCGCAGGGCCCGGAGGGCCTTGGCGGGGTTTTTGAACACGGCCCAGCCGTTTTCATCCGCGGCGATGGCAAAGGCATCGCCCTTTTCCAGGAACTGCGCCGTGTCCACCTGGCCCCGGCAGTTGCTGCCGCCGACCACATACGCCTGGGTGGCGGGATACTTCACGGGACGCCATGTAGCAAAAATCACTATCAGCAGCACCACGATGACGGCCACAAGGGCCCATTTGAACTGCCCCCAATTTGCCCCAAAGGGCTTTATTCATATGATGAATAACTCCGCAGTATTTTAACAGCATTTGTGATGATACCCGCCGGAAGGACGATAAACATCACCCGGATGTAGCTCATTGCGCTCTCTGAAATGGCGCAGCCCACAATAGGCTCATACAGCCAACACACTGTTACCAATAGAAGTAAGACGATAGAAATTCCAATGATATTCTGGAGGTTTTTACGGATGTCTGTGGCTCCACTTTTCACGGATAATCCCCCTTAGAAGAAGTAATTGTGGTAGTAATAGGTGGACGGGCCAAAAGCCTGGCCAGTACAATTCAGCGACGGATACATATATACGAAGACTTTATATAGCTTATCAATAGGCATCGAATCGTCATGAATATACCAATTCTCCATGTACGAAATATACTTACAGTTTGCTGTCGCATGGTCAATAGCATATTGAACCAACTTCCCAACTTGGGTACTGATCACCGAATATAGCACCCCGCCCACTGCCGTCGAGACCGCGCCGGGGAAAAACACAGTTGCCAACACCGTGCAAAGTGCAGCCGTAGTATAATCCGCTATTTTTTTCGCAAGATCATACCTATTCTTTCGTACTATATGGTCGGAAGTATAAGGGCCAGAATCAAAGCCTGGAGCAGGAGATGCCAAATATTCGTATGCTCTTGCTCTGGTCGTGGCCGTCTCGCGCGGAAATAGCTCTCCATCCACTTCAATTCCCTCAGGGAGATAGTTTACAACATCGTGCCGATCGCCCTCATATATATCTAACGTGACTATTTCAGATGTGTATTTAATTTTGATAAGGTTTTTTAGCGTATCAGAGATATTGTACTGATAGGTGAAGCTGCTGTCCTCATCAACAGAATCAATTGTCAGCATTGCTACATCAATCAATGTACGCCTAAAGGCTTTCATGTCCGCATTATAAATTTCAAGCTGCTCCGGGGTAAGGGACTCCTTCGTGATCTCGCAAGTGGAATCTTGCGCAAACACAGTGGTGCACAGGGATAGGCACATGGCAAGCGCCAGTACCAAAGAGGTCATACGTTTTTTCATAATGTCTATCCTTTCTGTTCAAATTTTTTCTGTGTTTCTTCCTGGGGGGACGCTTACGGGCAGGTTTTGGTGATGGGGAGAAGCTTTGTGGTCTCGCCGTTGACCGTGCAGGAAACCTTCAGCGTGTAGGTCTGTCCTCTCCGCACGGTGTGGGTCTTGGACATATCCAGTGTGTTTTTGTCTCTTCCTGTCCAAATCACCTCCGGAGCGTTTCCACACCACAGTTCCATGGTGGCGCTGATTGACGCGCCCATTTTTGTGTAGCCGAACTTGCAAACCGCCTCTGTTCCGTCAAAGTCCAGCTTTGGCACATTCCGAGCCGCACGGGTCTGCACCGCGTTGGCTGGGGCCACCAGCGCCACGGCCATGAGACAGGCCATAAGCGCCGCCGCAAATCTTCTTTTCATCCTTTCCACCTCCTTTCTCTCCGTTTTTTTGCAGGTCTGCATATATAACGGAAAAGGAACCTTAATTTGGACACTTACCATGAAATTTTTAGTTTTTTGTCGTTTTGTCCAAAACAATATGCTCAGCTATGTTGAAAATGCTGTCTCTATCTATGTTGCCTGCAATTCCAAACATGATATTGGCCTCCTCATCCAGAATGACCAGCACATTGCCGTCCCGGTCATCGGGCATTTGGTAGAAGTCTGCAGGACAGCCGTTGACCTCCGTATGGATGATGGTGCAGCCCTCCTCGGGAGTCACCACCGGAATTGAACTGTCATCCATGTAGCTATAATCAATTGAAAAGCCTTGTTCCGTTTCATTGTTGTAATAAAATGCGAAATACGAAAATTTATCGTAACGGTACTTCTCTTGCTCCATCCCCTCCGGGATCCATGTCGGCCGGTACAGGGGCAGAGGGGCTTGCGTCTGCTCCTTATAAAAGCGATAAATTATCCTGTTTTCCTGCTTTTCACGCACCCACTGCATGATGCCGGCTCTCGCCTTTGGGCTGACGGCCATGATCGCGCCAAGGGTCAAGGACGCGGTGAGCAGGATGGCGGCGGCATAACGCCCAGCGGTGCGCCCGGCCTTTTTCCAGCTGTATCTGCGGCGTAGCCTCCTCATTTTCTCAAGGAACAGCTCCGAAAACACATGTTGGCAGGCCGACGGGGCGGGGAGGGACGAGAGCAGAGACTCCGCCGTCTGCGTCGCCGCGGCCTGCAGCGCCGCGTCATCAAAAAACGGTTGCTTTCCCATGGGGCTCATCCTCCTGTTCTAAATTTTTGCGCAGAGCCGCCTTGGCCCGGGTGAGCAGCTTCTGCACCGCGCCGGGCTTTCTGCCCAGCATGGGGGCGATCTCCCGGACGGTATAGCCGTGATAATACCGCAGGAGCAGCACCTCCCGATAGGCCGCTGGCAGCCGGGACATGGCATCCGACAGGCCGCCATCCCCCGGGAGGGGCAGCTCCACGCCCCGGGTGCTCTCCTCAAACGCCTCCGGACTGAGCCGGGAACGGCTGCGGAGTATGTCGATGGCTTTGCGCTCTGTTATGATAACGACGTAGGAGCGGGTTTTTGGACACCTGACTTCAGAAATTTTTTTTAAATTTTCTATTATGGACACAAATGCCTGGTGGACCGCGTCCTCCGCATCCGCCTCCCCGGGCAAAATGCGCCGGGCTATGTAGAACATGAGTCCCCGATAGAGGGTATAGATCTGTTCAAACTTGTCCTTCTCCGAGGGGGATGGGAGCATCTGCAGATAAAGCATCACAAAATATCACCGCCTGTGTGAATCAGTATAACACAGGCGGCGGAATCAGGAAATAGTTTTCCACTATTTGCAGTATATTTGTATATTTTTTGCGCGCAAGGCCACATTTTTTGTCATTTCGGATAGTGTATGCCGCAAAAGCTGCCCTGAAGGCGGGCGGCGCAGGGGCTGCGGCACATTCCGGGCAGGCACCCCCGCTGCTGCGGAGCGGCGATAATGCCGCTGTACGGCAGGCCGCACTCTGCCGGCAGGGACGGCAAATACTAACCACTGGTGAATGGAAAGGTGAAACCTCCCGGTGTACAATGCTTATCATGCAGAGCCTTCTCATCATTTGAGGATGGTAAGACGCGGCTAAGAGATATGGCGCGCCTTCCTCCACGATAGGGCGGCAGGAATCTGAAGGCAAGGAGAGATTGTTATGAAAAACGGTAAAATTTTGACAGCGTTCATGCTGGCTCTGGCCATGTGCCTGGGGCTAACCGCCTGCGGCGGCGATAATGGCGGCGACAGCAACGACAACAATGATTCCATCCAAACGCCCCCGCCCGTCATTGAGGGCGCCGCCTATGACAGCGCCGCTGATGCCTCCGCCTATGGCGAGTATTACGGCCTTTGGGAGGGTTCGAGCGGCGCCAAGTGTGATACCCTGGCGGTCAGCGCCACAGATGGCGGCATGTACTTCACCTTCTATAAGGACGGCGAGGTCATGGCCAGCGGCTGCGCCCAGGTCATTGAGGAATACGACCAGCTGTACTTTTTTAATGAGCACGATGGCTGCGCCTATTTGGCCCGGGGCGGCGCCACCGAGCTGGCCATCGAATCCTTGGGTACCTACGCCATAAGCGGCTCCGGCAGCAACGGCGCAGACGAAGCCTTCGCCGACATCTCCGATGTGTGGTACCTGGATGGTGAGAATGACGGCCTCAGCTGCATCGTCATCCTGTCTGATGGCCAGTGGGGCCTGGGGGAGCGCACTCAGGCCGGGGAGGACTTTGTCACCGTGGACCGCGGCCAGCTGGAGCAGGATCCGGACGACGCGGACCAGTATTACGCCCGCTCCAGCGCCTTTGATGACGTCACCTATGATATGCACACCACCGCTGAAAAGGATCTCTTCTGGTGGGGCGGGGAAAATGACACCTACCTGCGCCAGGCGGACAGCCAGTAAGCGGGCATTGCCCCCCATGCGTCCATACCGATTAGATATAAAAGCACCGCTCCTTCACCTGGCGGCGAAGGAGCGGTGCTTTTATCTTATTTTGCGGCAAAGCCACATGGCCTACACAGAATTTCTATTACAGGATCACCAGCTTGTGGCTGCATTTCTTCTGCAGAACCTCTGCCACATCCCGGCTTAGCGCATCCAAGGGGGCGCCGTTCAGGGAGCGAATCTCCAGCCTGTAGGCCTGTTTTCCCGTGCAGAGGCCGGTTATCAGGTCTATAAAAGCCTCCGCTACGCGCACCATGGGTACGCATGTCGGCGTCTGCGCAGGCAGGATAGGCTGCAAATAGGCCAGATCCGAGAGCTGGCGCTGTGTCAGATGGTCGCTCCAGGTGATCTGATTGCTTTGGCAAAGCGCCTTCAGCACCTGGGACATCCAGCCGCCGGGGAGGGACGGAATGGTGCAAACCTCCAAATGCAGCACATTTTCCTCCACATCCCTGGTTTTCTGCAAACGGAACTGCTTGCTCAGCTCCTGCAGCTCCGGGGAGGGCTCGGCCCCCACATCCCGCAGCAGCCGGCTATAGAACATCTGATAGTACTGCACGGCATCCCGCCAGGCGCTCCGCCGGATCAGTATCTCCAAACGGATTTTTGCAATATCCTCGTTATAGGGGTCGATCTCCTCGCAGGCGGACATATACTGCAGGCAATCGTCATCCAGCGCGTTTTCATAGGTCAGCCGGATCAAGCGGTGATAGACCACCAGCTTTCGGTTTTCCAGATAGTACCGGCGCTGGATGATATACTCCAAAAAGCTCTCGCAATTGTGCAGGCTGCAGTTTTCAAAAAAGTCACCCCGGAACAGGGATAGCAGATGCTTCAGCTCTGCGATGGAGTCGATATCCTCGAGAGCGGCCTGCTCGATCTCAGATATATCGCACAGGAAGCTGAAGTTGGGATTGACTTTGATAACATCCTTGGACACCAGCAGAAGCGACTCGCCGTCCGCCTGCACGAGGGCCTTTTTGATCTGCCAAAGGTTGAAGCGCAGGTTGTATTTGGCGGCATCATCGCTGCTTTCGCTCCAAAGATAGCTGATGATGTCGCTGCGGCGCATTTGCCGGGTCTCCTTCATCAGGACCAGGGCGATGATAGCGGCAGCCTTGCTGCTGATCTGATCGCTGACATCCGCACCGTCCAGCAAAAATCGGGGCCCGCCCATAAACGTAATATACAACATACTCATACATTCCGGTCAAATACGACCCGCCCGTCTTTGATGGTCATATCCACTTGAACGTCCTTCAGCTGCCGCAGATCCATCTGCGTTATATCCCGGTCCAGGATCACAATATCAGCGTCCTTCCCCTCCCGGAGGCTCCCCTTTTTCTTTTCCAAAAAGAGGGCATAGGCCCCGAGGCTTGTATACATCTCCAGTGCCTCCTGCAGCGTTACGCTATTGGCGGCAACAGGATGGTTGACGGCGTAGTGGATGCCCTGGAAGGGATTGGGGTCGGTGATGGGTGGATCCGAACCGCCGCAGATGGTAATGCCGCTGTCGATAATCCGGCGGAATTGGTTGGTAGTGCCGTAACGATCGCCCAGGCGCTGCTGATACATACCGCCAGGATAGCCCCACAGCCCTTCATAGGCGGGCTGCATGCACAAAATGACGCCCAGGCGGGCAGCCCGCTGCATCTGGGAGGGTGTTATAAGCTCCGCATGCTCGATGCGGTGGCGCATGGAGCGCACATCATAGTGTTTCGCGGCGGCCTCCAGCGCCTGGAGCACGGTCTCGATGGCGGCGTCGCCAATGGCGTCAAAGCCAATCTGCAGATTGTTTTGGCAGCACTCCATGGTAAAATGTGTCAGCGCATCCTGGGTCATATAGATCCACCCCTTCCGGTGGGGCGCATCGGCATAGTCAAAGGAAAGGGCCGCTGTCCGGCCGCCCATGGTGCCGTCAATATACAGGGCGCCGCCGATATGCTTGAGGCCGTGCTGCAGGGCACGCTTATACTCGGTGGTCTGATAGAAAGTCTCTATGGTCAGAGGATAGCGGTCCTTATAGCGCACCAAGAACTCACTGGTGCGCAGAGGGCTCTGCTCTGCCTTGGCACCCCGGCACTCCATGGCGGCCACGGTGGTAAGGCCATGGGAAAAGGCCATGCCCACAGTGCGGGCGGCAGCGGTATCAAAGTCATCATAGGAATAGGCGTCCAGCACGTTGCCCTCCAGCCGGTTTTCCGCCTGATTGGTGAAGACGCCTGTGGGAATACCGTTGTCATCCATATGGATGCCCGGCAGGGTAAAGGGAATCTTATTATACAGGATGGCCACGGTATTGAGGATAATGGTGTGATAGTCTAAGGAGAAGATCAGAACCGGCTTATCGGCGCAGTAATGGTCCAGGACCTTGCGGTCCGGAAGGGCCTTTTCCTCCAGGCGGCTGCTGTCCAGCCGGTAGGCAGTGACAACGCTGCGGCTGGCCGCCTCACGCCGGATAATCTGACCGATCTCGTCATAATTGCGCACATGGGACAGATCTACATACCCGCACTCCAAGCCGATACGCACCACCTGAAAGTGGTTATCGATAAACCCCGGCAATACCGTCCGGCCCCCGGCATCAATGATCTGCACGGTGCCGGAGATATACTCCGGGTCGCACTTTCCCACGCCCAGGTGGGCAATCTTGCCGCCCTGAGTCAAAAGCCAATCGGCGCGCACATCTCCATCCATACAGAGGATCTTCCCGTTTTTGATGAGCAGGTCTCGTTGATCCATGGCATTTGCTCCCATCCTACAGTGTTCTTTACAGAAAAAAGTATAGCAGACTCCGCCCGAAAAGGGAAGCCTCTATTCCGCTGTTTCTATGAAGGCAGCCATAGCTGCCAGGAAATCTGCGTCCGTCAGCTCTGCCGCCAGGTCATAGCACAGGGAGAGGCCATTGTCGCTGTTGGTGGTGACCACAAGGCCATCCCCCGTCTGCTGATCCCACAGGGCCAGAGACTTGAAGCCATCGTTATCGCCCCAGTGCCACCGGACGGAGGGTTCCTTTCGTATGAGGCCCACACCCAGGCCCCAGGCAATGTCATCATCGGCGATGCTCTGCACGGAGCCCATCTGGTGATAAGTGTCCTCCCGCAGCCCACCCCGGCTGCAGAGCAGGCCGGAAATAAACCGGGCGTAATCCGCAGCGTTGGAATACAGGGACCAGGCAGCATTGGGCTCCGGGGCGTTGCCGGTTAGATCCACACAATCCCGCACGCGGCAGGGATTGCCCTCCGCATCAAAGCCCGGAGAAATGGCGCTGCCCACCCCCGGCGTCCAAAGCACGGCGGAGCGGTGCATCTGAAAGGGCGTGAAAACATGGCCCGCAAACAGCTCCGGGAGAGATTGTCCCGTAATTTTTTCCGCCAAGTGCTGCAGCAGATAATAGCCCTGGCCGGAATAGCTATAGGCCGTACCCGGAGCAAAGAGCATGGGCATAGGGCGGCTGTGCCAATCCGGCAAGCCGGAGCTGTGGCTGAGGATGTGGCGGGGGGTGATCTTTGCAAAATCCGGGTCCTGGGACCAGGGCTCGCCCCCCAGCCGGGCGGGCACCGACTCATCCAGGGTCAGCAGTCCCTCATCAGCTAATTGCAGGGCCAGCACGGCAAACAGGGGCTTTGTCAGGGACGCACACTCAAAGAGGGTACCCTCCGTCACCGGAGCGGCGCCGGCAGCGCCGCTGACAGCGGAATGGGTCACCTGTCCCCCCTGCAGCAGGGCCACGCTGCACCCCGGTACACCCCGGCAGGTCATCCGGCGGGCCAAAAGCTCCGGATCCCCGCAGAAATGCTTCGCTTTTTCCGTTACAATATGCATAGAGTCCCCCTTACATTTTTTTCACGGGATAGCCTGCGAAGGAAACAGCAGCCTCGGCCAGGATCTGCGTGGGATCCGCCACGGGATAGGGCAGCTCGCATTGGGCAAACACAATGGGAAGCTCCGTGCAGCCCAGGACAAAGCACTCCGCCCCCTGGGCTATCATGGCATCCAGGGTACAGCGCAGGGCTGCCACGTCAATAGCGCCTAAGTTTCCGGCCTTGACGCCATCGTAGATGGCGGACATGACCCGGCGCTGACCGGGAGCATCGGGCTTGATGACCCGTATGCCACGACCGGAGAGGAGGTTTTCATAAATGCCGGTTTGAATGGTTCCGTCGGTGGCCAAAAGGCCCACGGCGTTCACGCCCATCCGCTCCAGATGGTCCGCCGTCAGGCGCAGCATGTGCAGCACCGGCAAGTGGGTCCGGAGGCAGAGGTCATCGTAGAACCAGTGGGCAGTGTTGCAGGGCATGATCAGGACGTCGGCCCCGGCGGCCGCCAGGGTGTTAGCCGAGCGCACCAGCTGGGGTACCGGATCCTCGCCGCCCCTGAGGATGGCCGCGGTGCGGTCGGGAATATCCGTGTTGCAGTCCACGATCACATGGGGAAAGTCCTGATCCCGGGCGGCGTCGGTAGCGCGGATGATTTTTTCAAACAGGTCCGCAGTGGCCAGAGGGCCCATGCCGCCGATAATGCCGATAATCTTTTTCATAGCCGGTCCCCTTCTTACTTTTCGGATTTTTTCTCGGGCATATAGAGGTCTGCCAGGCTCTTATAATGGTTGCCCGCCCGGCCTGTTACGGCTTTGGCGTGGAGCATGGAGCTGATGATAGCCTCGTCCACGCTCTCAATAGCCGCCCGGAACACCTCGTCAATATCCTCCTCGTACACAAGACGGATGGATTCCAGCCGATCGCTGCTGTAATGGGCCAGCTTGTTTCCGGTGGTGAAGGCCAGGGCAATTTCGCCGCTGCCGTTGCCGGAAATGCCGCCGGTACGGGCAATGCCGGATTGGGCGCGCTTTGCCACCCGCTCCAGCTGCCGGGAGGACAGAGGAACATCCGTGGCGATGATGACGATAATGCTGCCCTTATCCTTCAGCTCCGACTGCTCCTGCCAGAACAGCCGCTCACCTACAGAGTCCCCCGCGACCTTGAGGTCCCGGAGGGTGCCGAAATTGGTCATGACCAGGGCGCCGACGGTATAGGTCTCGCCATAGAGATGGCAAAGCCGGGAGGCGGAACCGATGCCGCCCTTGAGGGAGTAGCACACCATGCCGGCGCCGGCGCCCACATCGCCCTCGGCAAAGGTCTCCGATGCTGCCGCCAGAGCCGCACGGGCGTGCTCCTTGGTGACATGCAGGCCGCGGATGTCGCTGAGACGGGCGTCGTTGCACTCCATGACCAGGGAGTTCACAGTGCCGGCGTCCAGGCCGATGTCATCATTCCGCTCCAGCATATACTCCACCAGAGCCGTGGAGACCGTGCCCACAGACAGAGTATTGGTCAGCAGGATGGGGGTTTCCAGCGTACCCAGCTCCTGCACCTGGACCAGGCCGATGCTCTTTCCGAAGCCGTTGATCACATGGGCTCCGGCCAGGCACTTTTCGTGAAATACATCACCCGTGTGGGGGATGATGGCGGTGACGCCGGTGTGTACCTCGCCGTCGTGGAGCGTCACATGGCCCACACGTACACCCGGTACATCCGTAATCAGGTTGCGGGGACCATGATCCATGTAGCCAAACTTCAGACCGTATCTGCTCTCTACACCCATAATTAAATTCCTCCCTATTCGTCCGGAGCAGCTGCACTCCGGGCGGTATTTGTGTGAAAAAAGGCCGCCCGCTCAGCTCGCCTAATCAGACGTGCTGAAACGAGCAGCCTATATGTTATGCTTCGCGCTTTAACGCTGATAGACTACCTTGCCGCCCACAACGGTCATCACCGGCAGGATATCCTTGATCTCCATGGGATCCACGGTGAAGATATCCCGATCCAGCAGGACCATATCTGCATAATAGCCGGGCTTCAGACGGCCCTTGACGTCCTCCTGGAACTCCGCATAAGCGCTCTCCTTGGTGTAGGCGTCAATAGCCGTTTCCACATCCACGCACTCGCCGGGATAGAAGCCGCCGGCGGGACGGCCCTGTCTGTCCTTGCGGGTAACAGCCATGTAGATATTGGGGAAGGGGTTGCAGTCCTCCACAGGGCAATCGGTGCCGTAGGACAGATGCACGCCCATGCGCAGAAGGGTGCCGAAGGCGTAGGAGGTGGAGGCCAGCTCCTTGCCGCACAGCTTTTCCACGATATTCATATCGTAATCCAGGAAAATGGGCTGGGCAAACACCAGAATATCGTCCTTGGCGATGCGCTCCAGCAGGGCACGGTCGGTAATCTGGCAGTGAACAACGGCGTGGCGGAGCTTGTTCTTGCCATCCACGAAGGCCCGCTCATAGCACTCCACAGTGCGGCGCACGGCCTCGTCACCGATGCAGTGGGTAATCACCTGCAGATTATGCTCCTTTGCCAGCTGGCAGTAGCGGTCCATATCCTCCACGGTGATCCACTCCAGGCCGTGGTTTTCCGGATCGCCCACGTAGCCGTGGGACATAAGACCCGTGCGGGCGCCCAGGCTGCCGTCCTTAAACAGCTTCAGGGGGCCCAGGGTAAGCCAGGAGCCCTTCTTATACTCGCCCACGGCGTACTCGCCCCGGGTCAGGTATTCCTCGAAATCCTCCAGGTTGTTGAAGCAGACCTGGTGGCGATAGCGAACCTTGCCCTCTCCATTGTCGTACATCTCGTGCAGCAGACGGAAGGCAGCGGGAGTATCCAGGAAGGTGGTGCCCACATCGTTGCTCTGGACGCTGGTGAGACCGTGGGAAACCGCATAGTCCATGGCATCCTTCATGAACTCATGGCGCTCCTCCAGAGTAAACTCCGGGATAAGGCGCTTGGCGATGTTGCAGCCGTTGCCGGTGAAGATGCCGTTGGGCACGCCGTTTTCATCGGTGAGGCAATCCTCGCCCTTGCACTTGTCTATCTCGCCAGTGCTTTGCAGGATCTCCAGGAGCTTGCTGTTGACGGAGACAATGTGTCCGCAGACACGCTCCAGCACGATGGGATAGTCGGTACTGATCTTGTCCAGGTCATGCCGGTCGGGCAGGCGGCTGCCGTCGGTGAAATAGTCCTGGTTCCAGCCGATGGCATGGAGACCGTTTTTCACACGCTGGGGATGCTCCTGGGCGAACTTGCGGCATACCTCGATCAGCTCCGCAATGGACTTTACATCGGCGATATGGGCCTGGTTCAGCGTCTCGCTGAACTGGGCAAAGTGCATATGAGAATCATTGAGGCCGGGGATCAGGGTCCGGCCGCCGCAATCCACCCGGGTGGCGTCAGCCGGGGCATCGGCCAGCAGGGCATCGCTGCTGCCTATGCGGCGGATGATGCCGTCCTCAACCAAAACTGCCTGCTCATAATGCCCCTTTTCCACATAGACCTTGGCATTATAATACAGCTCAGCCATCATTAGCCTCCTTATTCTCCCCCGCTTCCTTCTTCAGTTTACGGTCAAAGATCAGGTAAACAACGGCGCCGAGAGCGGGCACGGTGAAGCCGATGGAGCCCAGGATGGGATTCTCAATGGCGGAGTTGACGAACAGGGCCAGGAACACGATGGCAGTGAAGATGATGGACACGGGATAGAGCCACACCTTGTAGGGACGCTCGATATTGGGGAACTTCTTGCGCAGGATGGGCACAGCCAGAACGATCAAGACATTGAAGAGCATGTTGCTCAGCACCACCATGTCGGTCAGCTCGCTCAGGTTACGCAGCAGCACCAGGGCGCTGGAGATGACAGCCTGGACAATGACGGGCACATAGGGGATCTTCTGCTTATTCAGCTTGGTGAAGCTCTTGAAGAAGTGGCCCTCCTTGGCCATGGCATAATACATTCTGGGCTGGGCCAGGATGAGGCCGTTCATGCTGCCGAACATGGCCAGAACCATGCCCACGGTAACCACCACGGCACCTGCGCTGCCCAGCAGCTTCTTGGCAGCCGCCGTACCCAGATACAGGTCGCCGGCGTCGATCATGGAGGCGATCTCCTCGTGGGGCAGAACCTTCATGATGGCGAAGTTGAAGAGGGCGTAGAGAATCGTAACGCCGCCGATGCCGATGATAAGGGCCAGGGGCAGATTCTTGCGGGGGTTCTTCATTTCCTCGGCCACGGTGTTCAGGTTGGTCCAGCCCTCATAGGCCCAGAGGGAGGCCACCACAGCCAGAGCGATCATGCTGAAAACGCTGGTGTTGTTCTCGGCAGCATAGACGCTGGCAGAGCCAAAGGACAGGTCGGGGGTAACATGGCCGACAAACAGGGCTGCCAGCAGAATGATGGCAACGGGCACCATCTTGGCAATCATGGAGACATTCTGCACCACGGAGGCCAGCTTAACGCCCACCATGTTATAGGCGGTGATACCGAAGATGAGTACAACGGCGGCAATCTTGCAGCCGAAGTCGCTGAGGTGGAAAATGGGCTGGAACACGCCCATCATAGCCAGGGCCAGAGCAGCCACGGAGCCGGGGCCGCCGATGAGCCAATCCACAAAGCCGTTCATGAAGCCCACGATGGGATGATAGGCCTCATTCAGGTAGACCACACGGCCACCGGACTGGGGCATAGCCGCGCCCATTTCCGCATAGGCCAGACCGCCAAACAGGGAAATGACACCGCCGATGATCCAGCACAGCAGAGCCAGACCGCTGTTCATACCTACACGCTGCAGCACATAGGCGCCCAGGTAGAAGATACCGGAGCCGATCATGATACCAGCAATAATGCTAACACCACCAAAGGCACCTATTTCTCGCTTAAGTTCTGTTTTTTCTGTTGTCAAATCGTTGATAGTTTCTTTTTTCATGGGATGCGCCTCCTTTTTCAGCTATAAAAATAGCCTGAATGTAAATTTATTGTAAAGTATTCCCGTTCCCAAAGGTGTTTATAAAAAAACTTTTCTTCATTTTTGATCTAAACGGTTTATTAAACCCAAATAAAGCATATCGGATTTTCTATATGCCCCCAGGCAAAAAGCTTGCCCGAAGGCGGAGGGGTCTATCTCACCCGCTCGGAACATATCGGTGTATTTCCTGGTGTTGGCGGCGGCGTACCCCATCTCTGAGAACGGTGAGATAGCAGCCGCCCCCCATGGTGCAGGAGGATACCAGCCACGCGCAATCCTGTATGATAACAGATCTGTACGCCCATAGCAACAACGAGCAGCGCCGCTGATTGGGCAGAGACGGTGGAGACGGATTTCTTCCAGAAATGGACTGATGTGACGCAGAAAAAGCCACTGAACAACTCCGGGGAACAGGCGTACCGTCTGCTGCAGGGAAATCCCGACATCGCCAAATTGATCATTGCAACGCTGCAAAAACAGGCATAGAAATAGCTTGTTGGAAAATCTGTTGGAAAGTCCAACAGATTTGAGAAATGATAAAAACCCCCGTATTTCGATAAAAACTCGAAATACGGGGGTGCTCAAATTATTTGTTTTCCATAGATACAATCACTTCAATTTCCACTTGCGCTCCCATAGGCAGATCCTTTACAGCAAAACAGGATCTGGCGGGTTTCCCAGTGAAATACTGCTTGTAGATTTCGTTGAAAGCTCCGAAGTCCTGAATGTCAGCCAAGAAGCAGGTAGTTTTTACAACGTCTGCATAGGTGACTCCAACGCTTTCAAGAATTGTTCCGATATTCTTGATTGCCTGTTCGGCCTGCTTTTGAACGCCGCCTTCCACCAGCTTGCCGGTAGCAGGATCCGTTCCCACCTGGCCGGACATGAACAGCAATCCACCGACAATCATACCCTGAGAAAACGGAGCGTTGGGGATAGACGGGATCTTATCTGTATTTACACATTTCATCATATCACCTCTTCATGTGATCCGTATCTGACGGCGTCACTTGATCTCCAAATATCTGGGATTGAAGTCGTCCACAGACAGGACCTTATAACCGTCCTTGGTCACCTGAACCAAGTCTTCCTGGTGGAACATTCTTCCATCTTGACGAATGATAGGCTCAATGCAAAATACCATATTTTCCTCCAGGGCAAAATCCTCTTTGGGAGAAAGCATGGGGAACTCATGAAGGCCGATGCCCAGAGAATGGCCGATATGGGGGCAAGCGAAGTTTAAGCCCAGGGCTGTGCATTTATCCTTGCACAGTGTATACAGCTCCTTAGCTGTGACTCCCGCGCGAACATGCTCATATGTATAGAAATATGCTTCGCACAGCCGCTTCATCACATCCACATATACCGGGTTAGGCTTTCCGATCAGCACTGTCCGCGCAACGTCGGAATTGTAGCAATGGTATTTCCCAAAACTGTAACTGGCACCATAATCAATGCGCATCAGTTCACCATCTGCCAGAATATCCTGGTTCGGCAGCTTGTGGGTCTGTGTGGAGTGATCCCCGGTACCCATTACCAGGAACGTGATGTAATCCGCGCCATCATCCAACATATGCCGCTTAATCTTGCTGGCCAACTGGAACTCTGTATCGCCAGGGTGGGTCTCCAAAAGCGCTTTCTCCAGGGCCTCACGGGTCTTTTTGGCCGCTGTGGACAGCATCTCGATTTCTACCGGCTCCTTAATCATGCGGATCCGGTTGAAGAGATACGTGCAAGGGACAAACTCCACATCCGGCAGCAAGGAAATGAGTTCCTTGTAGTAGTGGGCCATCAAGTAATCCAATTCGATGCCCACCTTACCGTGATCGAGGCCCTTTTCCTTGAGAACGTTTGCCAGGACAGCCACCGGAGACTCTACAAACTCGGTGTAGAAACGCTTGTCGGCAATCCAAGTCTCACTTTCAATCGTAGCCTGCTCAATGCTGCAGCCGATAAAGGCCGGTTCCTGCTCCAGCGGCAACACCGCAATGGCCAGCCGGTCGCGGATGGAGGCCTGAGTCATGATATAGGTCTCCGCAAAATACAACGTATTCTCCGGAGAGATCACAACCGTCACATCCAGATTTTCCCGAGCCATAAGCTTCTTCAGCCGCTCATATCTCTCGCTTGTCGCCATTTTTTTACTCCTCCATTCAAATTTTATACTACGCTCCCAAACGCGCACTCAAAAGCTTAGGCACCAGCGTTATAAACTCCGGCACAAAGGTGAACACAATCAGCAGCGCTACCATCACCAGCACAAAGGGCCAGATGACGACTTTGGTCACAGGAACCTTGGCAATACCTGCTGCGATGAACAGCTGAAGGCCTACGGGCGGGGTGATAGTGCCAACCAGGATGGTGATCATAATGATAATTGCAAAAAAGATGGGGTCCAGGCCCACAATATTGCCGATGGGGAACAGCACTGGGACGAAGATCATCATAGCAACCGTTCCGTCCAGGAACAGTCCTACAACGAACAGGATCCCAATCACCATGAGGAGGATCAGGGTGGGATTGGTGGTGATGTCCAGCAGGTCGCCGCAAAGGATCGTGGCGAAATTGCCTCTCGTGATGACCTGGCCGAACAGAGATGCCAGGCAGATAATCATGCAAGGAATCGCCATACTGACACATGCTTTGTTTAAGAGTGCCGGGATATCCTTCAGCTTGATTTCCTTATAAGCAAACACGCTTACAAAGAAAGAATAGATTACCAGCACAATACCTGCTTCTGTTGCGGTAAATGCGCCGCTCATGATGCCGCCCAGAACAATCACCGGAGCCACCAGCGCCCACTTGGCGTCCCAGGCCGCGCTGAGAATCTCACGCAGTTTTGCCCGCTTCTTTTTCGCCCAGTTCTCCTTTCGGCCATAAAAAGCGCACACACCCATTTGGGCCAATCCAATGAGGATACCCGGAACAATACCAGCCATGAAAAGCGTGCCGATGGAAAGGCCCGTAATGCCGCCATAGATAACCATGGTGAGGCTGGGTGGAATGATGGGGCCGATGCAGGAGGAAGCTGCCGTGACACCCGCAGAAAACTCCGGCGTATAATTGTCTTCCTCCATGGCAGGAATCATAATGGCTCCAACGCTTACCGCGTCCGCCGTAGCAGACCCAGCGAAACCTGCCATAATCATGCTGACCAGCACGTTGGCATGCGCCAGAGCGCCCCGCCAATGCTGCAGCAGCAAGGAACAAAAGCGAATTAACTTACGGGTAATTCCTCCTGTATTCATCAGCTCGCCTGCCAGAATATAGAACGGAACTGCCATCAGTGTAAAGGAGTTCATGGTGGAGAAGCATTTCTGCGCCGCCATGACATCCGACACTGTACCAAAGTCCAGAAGGCCCCACATTCCCGCAATTCCCATTGCGTAGGCAACCGGAAAACCCATCAGCAGCATAATCATGAACAGCACAATGGTAATGATCATGGTTGTCATCCGAGAGCGCCCCCTTTCTCTTCCAGATACCGCTCTTTCTTCTGCATCATACGGAATAACTCACGCAGAATATACAGAATAGTCACGGCTGAACCAACGGGAATACACAAATCAACCCATCCCAGCGGGATGAAAGACACCGTATACATGGGTCTTGTCCACTGTGACATGGCATATAGCATTCCGCTGTACAAAAGGTAACCGGAAAATACGGCAATCACAATGTAATAGACAAACATCAGGATAAGCTGCATACGGCGGGGAAAGCGGACAAAAACGACATCTACAACAAGGTGTCCGCCTTTCGAAAACGCTTGAGCTCCGCCCAAAAACAGCAGCCAGATAAACAAATACCGGCAGACTTCCTCCGACCACATGGTGGGTGAGCCGAGTACCCTCAACAGCATCTGCATCCCCAGGATAATCACAATTGCAGAAAAGGACACTGCGATTACGATATAGCAGAACTTATCAATGACTTTATATAAGAGGTCTATAGCTTTTTTCAAAAAAATCACCCCAATGCGAAATACTCAAATGCGCATAATCTTCTGTGGTGTTACTGCTTTGCTGCGTATTCCTCCACAGCCTTCAGGCACAGGTCATAGATTTCCTGACGGCCGGGACGACCCTTCAGCCATTCTTCCTTCATACCAGTCATGAGGTCTGCCATTTCAGCGGTTTCTTTCTCAGACATCTCATTGAACACCATTCCCCGCTCCTTGCAGTACTCAACGTCCTCGGCCTCAGCCTGTTTCGCTTCCTCAAAGGCTGCCTGGCTGGCCTCACGCGCCGCCTCAGAAACGGCCTTCTGATACTCTTCCGGCAGAGAATCAAAGACATCGTTGCTGACCTCAAGGGCTAAGGTGCTCCACATATGATTGGTCATCAGGCAATATTTCGTTACTTCCACGAAGTTCATATCACGGATGGAGCTGATAGGAGTCTCCATGCCATCGGCCACCTTGGTCTGCATGGCCGAGTAGCACTCAGACCAGGTAATGGGGACAGGAGAGGCGCCCAAAGATTTGAACATTTGCGTGTACAATGTGCTCTCCGGAGAACGCATGGTCAGGCCCTTTATCTGCTTATAGGACGTGATATCCTTATCTACAAAAATCATCTGGCGGCCGCCGCAAGGAACCCAGCCCAGTACGCGGGCGCCGGCGTCCTTCAGCTTTTCATTCAGCGCACCGCCCAGAGATTCGGACGCTTCATTGAACACGTAGTTGATCTCATCCCAGCTGGAGAAAATAAAGGGGAGCGTATCGACGCCAAAGCCATCCACACTATCCACGTAGCAGACAGCAGCAGTAACCGCGCCGAACTGCTGAGTTCCTGCCAACAGGCCATCAGCCACTTCCTGCTCCGTGCCTAACTGCCCGGAAGCAAATGTCGTGATCTCCACGGCTCCATTGGTCTTTTCCGAAACCAATTTAGCAAAGTTTGTGCACAGATGATCGGTGATGGAATCCACAGCATGGTGGTGTGCAAGAGTGAAACTGTACTTCGCGGTACCGCCTGCACCATTGCCAGACTCGTTTTGTTTTTTCTCACCCCCGCAGCCTGTCAAGCACAGGGTCAGTGCAAGAGCAATCAGTAAAACGGCAGTCAACTTCTTCATGATTTCAACCTCTCTTTCAAAAAACATCTTAATATATAACACAAAGGTACCACTGTTTGGATTCATCCCGGCAGCACCTTTGCATTCCTTACTTTTAGAAATTCATTTCTTACAACAGTTCACTTTGCTGCTTTTTGCCTTAAAGTTTCACGACGCGAAAGAAATAGCCTCCTGTAACCCTTGTGATGATACTATCACTCTAAAAGGGAAAAGTCCAATTGCTATTTTTTATTCATATATTCCTTTTATCTATATCTCCTATATCTCTGTTGGCGACTTGATGACCGCGCGAATAAAATCCCGCATTACCCAAGACAGGTGAGACTGTTTTCTCCATGCCAGAACCAACTCCAGGTGATATGGCGGATCAAAGGATATGGCACGGAAATTTGATTTATGGGGGCTCAGCTCCCAAATATCCCGAATCATGACTGATACGGCTATATTTTTCTCCACGTAGTTGAGCGCAGTAGAAAGCTGACTTGTATAGGTGACTCGTTTGGGGAAAAACCCCCCGTTATTGAAAAGTTTATCAAATGGAACATTTTGATTGTATTCTTCGTTAAATAAAACAAATCTTTCGTTTGCGATCATATCCGCTGTAACGCTTTTCTCATTGGCCAACGGATGGTCTTTTGCCACAAATAAGATTTCCTCTACATCTCGAAATTTTCGGTACTCCAGATTATCCATCTGAATAAAATTCGAGGGGATAATGGCTATATCAATCTTCCCGCTCCGCAGCAACTGCTCCAGATTATTTGTGCCGCTTTCTTTCCATTCGATGGGCACTTCATTTTTTAGGGTGGAAACTCTTCCCATAATCGCCGGAATAAAGCAATAGCCCATAGTCGGAGGTATTCCAATTTTTAATGTGTGATATGTTTGCCGCATTTGCCAAAACATCTCGCTAAGTTCGTCTGTTTCACGTAAAATATTTCTGACCTGCTCCAAGACAATTTGGCCTTCTTGTGTCAACTGCACACCGCTTTTGGTCCGCAGCAGCAGTGTAGTTCCTGCTTCTACTTCCAATTCAGCAATTGCTTTGGATAAAGACGGCTGAGTAATATGCAGTTGCTCGGCTGCCTTTGTAAAACTACCACATTCACTAATACACATAAAATACTGCAACTGCGTTAACTTCATAGATTTCTCCTTTCCTAAAGACCGGTGAACGAATGAATGCGTGGGTAACACCAATGGATAAAAATGTTTTTAATTATAAGGAATGCAGGAATAGATGCCATCTATCCGGGGCTTTTGGCAACACTGGGTTTTCACAGATTTAACTTTATTTTTTTAATATAACAAAATATCATCGTTCTTTCAATGCTCGACGTCAGACAACCCCGTGTATGCTTCGCACTACAGAAGTTAATATGGCTTTTCCCAAAGCGCATTCTGTTGGAAACGACTTATTACATCAGAACAGACATGACAGCCAAAAGAATCGCCAGAAATGCAAAGCTGATCCCGGAAAACAGGAGAAGAAAACTCTTTCCACCATTGGGAACACGGCGCGTATATTCCCGAAACGTAATGAGGCTTGCAAGAGAAGCCACCAGTGTCCCTGCACCGCCCACATTGACGCCAACCAGAAGAGCGCGGGCATCCTGCGTGAAGCGACTGAGCAGAATGGCGGCAGGGACATTGCTGACGATCTGACAGGTGAGCGCGGAGATCAGCATCGTTCCGTGGGACAAAAGGCGGGCGAACAGCACCCGGACCGATTCCATCCGGGCAAGATTGCCGGAAAAGGTGAAGAAAGCGGCGAAGGTAGCCAGCAGTCCCCAGTCTACGGTCTTCAATGCGTGCCGATCCAAAAACCAGAGCGCCAGAACAATGACCGTCAAGCCAAGGACATAGGGTACCAGCCGCAGCACCATGGCAACAGCTAAACAGAACAGTCCGCCATAGACGGCAGCCTGGCGGGAGTCTACCGCAGCCTGCGCTTCCGGCACAGAAAGCCGGTCCTTGGGAAACACCAGGCAGCACAAGAGAATGAGGACGGTAGACAGGATGAAAGGCGGCAGCATTGCCGAAAAGAACGTTTTCGTGGAAAGACCGTAATAGCTGAAAAGATAGAGATTCTGTGGATTGCCGAAGGGCGTGATCATTCCGCAGAGATTGGCGGCGCAGTTTTGCAGAATGAACAAGAGCGCGGCGTGCTTTTCCTGACCGGTAGAGGAAAGGACAAACCAGCCAAGCGGCAGAAATGTCAGCAAGGCGGTATCATTGGTCAGAAGCATAGACCCGAACATGGTGATGACCACCAGTGCTGTACATACGCCCCGAACCGTGGAAAAGGTGTGTACCATCCGCTGCGAAAGAGCAGAAAAGATCTGCAGGTCTCGCAGAGCACCTACCACCGCCAAAACACTAAACAGGCAGGAAAGCGTTTTGAGGTCGTAATAGCCCAGGTAGTCCCTGTCGGGAGGGACAAAGAACGCCGTTGCAGCCGCAGCCAGCAGTGAAATGGCCAGCATAGCGTTAGTACGGCACCAGCATTGAATCTTGCGCATAAAAAAATCCCTTTCGCGTGTATATTTCCGTGAAGAAGATAACACATTTCGGGATGATTTACAATGAAGTTCTATTAACCCGGCAAACACCAAGCGGCAACGCAAATTGGCACATATTTTGCGCTGCTGGACACAATAAAAAGATCATTTCAAAAACGGCAGCCTTCCGCGCATAGTTGTGGTATTTGTGTTTGCTGCCAAGAAAGGAGCTGATTTAGTGGCCAAGAAACGCGCCGTAAAAGAACGCCTGATCCTCCGCAACCCCACCGAGGACTGCATCGCAC
>OLRH01000213.1_pt1 | contig 27079 bp, 24 predicted proteins | sample 1672321 | NCBI WGS metagenome assembly OLRH01 (sample SAMEA3136671, study PRJEB25190) | human gut metagenome | reverse complement strand
TTTTTTAATAATTGTAAATGGCCAAGTATTACCGTCAGAGGGGAAGCTTTTTTTCGACACGCTGATTTCATTGGCGCCTTCAGGCACCAAAAGGAAAACCGGCGCAGCTAAACTGCGCCGGTTTTATATTAATTCAGCAAAGAATCAGCCGTTCTCTCTCATCTTGGCAAAGCAATCACTGCAATAAACAGGACGATCGCTCTTGGGTTCGAAGGGTACCTTGGCCTCACCGCCGCAGGCAGCACAGGTAGCAGTGAAATACTCCCGGGGACCGCGGGCAGCGTTCTTGCGTGCGTCACGGCAGGCTTTGCAACGCTGAGGCTCATTCTGGAAGCCGCGCTCAGCATAGAACTCCTGCTCACCGGCAGTGAAAACGAACTCCTTGCCGCATTCTTTGCAAACTAAAGTCTTATCTTCGTACATGTTTTTACCCTCTCTTTTGAGAAATATATTGCGCTCAGCCATTGCTGATCTCGCCGGAAGAAATTTGTCGCCCAATTTTGCGACGGATACGCTGAACGGCATTGTCCACGGATTTATAGGATTTGCCAACCGTGGCTGCAATCTCTCCGCAGCTACAGCCATCCAAATATAGGTCCAGCACTCGAACCTCCAGTTCAGAAAGCTGACTACGTACCTGATTCAGCAGTGCCGCAGCCTTTTCCCGGTCAATAAGCAGATCCTCCGGATCGAGCTGACTGTACTGTGGCTGCGCATCAAGCAAAAATGCATTCAGGGGTACGGATTCATTTAATGGGCTATGCTTACCCGCCCGTGACGCTCGAATCACCGAGCATAGGCGGCTGCGGATACATACTTCTGCAAAGGTCTGAAAGCTGGCCTCCCGATCCGCCCGGAACTCACGCATGGCCTTTATAAGGCCAAACATTCCCTCCTGCAGCAGATCCTCGCTGTCGCCCCCGGCCAAAAAATAGGGATGCGCACAGCAGCGGACCAGCTTGCGGTATCGGTGGGCTAAGATGTCACCGGCGGCAGAGATACCATTCTGCAGCGCCGTGCAAAGCGCCTCGTCCGACATCTGTTCCAGCTCACTATACTGTGTCTGCATATATCCGTCCATCCGTTATTATACCTTTTCCATGAATTATTTGTCAAGCAATCTATAAAACTTTGTTAATACTATGCAAAATGTTACAGGGTTTTTATGAATTCAGCCAAAGTCTTGGCTACATTGTGAGCAATTTCAACGGTTTTCGCCTCTACCATGACCCGGATGAGCGCTTCCGTGCCGGAGGGACGGACCAAAATACGACCCTCCCCGTTCAAGGCTTCCTCCTGGATTTGCACCTGCTCCCACAGGCGGTCATCGGCCATAATGCGCTCCTTGGCGCCGCCCACAGCGGATACCGGCACATTAATGAGCTCCTGGGGATACTGCGCGCAGCAGGATACCAGCTCCGAGGCAGGAACCCCGGCCTCACAATACGCCTGGATGAATTGCAGGGCTGTCAGCTCTCCGTCGCCGGTAGTGGCATACTCCCGGAAAATGGTGTGGCCCGATTGCTCGCCGCCAATCATATAGCCGCACTCGATCATCTTCTCCAGCACATGGCGATCGCCTACATCGGTGCAGACCAGCAGGAAATCCCCCTTACGGCAAAACTCATGCAGACCCAGGTTGGACATAACTGTGGCTACGATAGCATTTCCGTTGAGACTACCCTTGCGTCTCATGGCTTTTCCGCACACGGCCAGCACCTTGTCGCCATCGATAATATGGCCCTTTTCATCCACCAGCAGGCAGCGGTCGGCGTCGCCGTCAAAGGCGATACCCAAGTCGTACTTCCCTGCCACTACGCCCCGGCACAGGGTCTCCATATGGGTGGAGCCGCAACCGTTATTGATATTGATACCGTCAGGCTTATCGAAGATGAAGTCCGCATGCAGCGGCAGCTTGCCGAATAGGCCGGGCGCCGTGGCCGAGGCCGCACCGTTGGCGCAGTCCACCAGCACCCGCAGGCCACGCATATCGCAATCCACCGTGGAGAGAAGATGGTCGATGTAGTCGGACTTCATCTGCCGCATACCGTGCAGGCGCATACCAATCTGATCGCGGGTCTTGACGGGCAATGACTCCTTGGAAAGAACGATGTTCTCCACCTTTTCCTCCATTTCGTCGGAGAGCTTATAGCCCTGAGCGCCGAAGATCTTGATGCCGTTGTGCTCATAGGGGTTGTGAGATGCGGAAATGACAATGCCGGCATCCGCCTCCTCCTGCACCGTAAGAAATGCCACCGCCGGGGTGGGGATGGTACCAAAGGGCATAACGCTGCCGCCCATAGCGCAAATGCCGGCCATGAGCGCCGACTCCAGCATATCGGATGAAATGCGGGTGTCCTTGCCGATGGTGATGGTGGGGGCGCTGCCCTTCTGCTCCGTCAGAACGATGGTGATGGCCTGGCCCACCCGGTAGGCCAGCTCTGCTGTCAGTGTCTCCCCGACTACGCCGCGGATACCGTCGGTTCCGAAAAGTTTACCCATTTTCAATCTTCCTCCGTTAAATTTACAGTGTCATCTGCTCCTGACCCAAATAGGCCATGTGCAGATGGTCATATGCTTTTTTTGTGACGCAGCGGCCCCGGGGTGTCCGGGTCAGAAAGCCCAGCTGCATCAGGTACGGCTCGTATACATCCTCCAAGGTGACGGATTCTTCCCCGATGGTGGCCGCCAAGGTCTCCAGCCCCACCGGGCCGCCGCCGTAGTTCTCAATGATGGCCCGGAGCATCCGCCTGTCTACGGGATCCAGGCCAAGGTGGTCGATCTCCAGGGCCTGCAGCGCCTGGTCCGCTACGGTATCGGTGATGGTGCCGTCCGCTTTTACTTCGGCGAAGTCCCGCACCCGGCGGAGCATCCGGTTGGCGATACGGGGTGTACCCCGGGAGCGCCGGGCGATCTCCATACCCCCGGAAGGCTCAATAGGCACATGCAGGATGCCGGCACTGCGGGTAACGATCTGCGCCAGCTCCTCCGGGGAGTATAGCTCCAGCCGCAGCGTCACGCCAAAGCGATCCCGCAGAGGCGCGGAAAGCTGTCCGGCCCGGGTGGTGGCGCCGATAAGCGTGAAATGGGGCAGATCCAGCCGGATGGAGTTGGCTGACGGGCCCTTTCCGATGATAATGTCGATGGCATAATCCTCCATGGCGGGATAGAGAATCTCCTCCACGGAGCGGTTCAGCCGATGAATCTCATCCACAAACAAGATGTCGTTTTCCTGTAGATTGGTCAACAGCGCCGCCAGATCGCCGGGCTTTTCGATAGCCGGCCCGGAAGTAATGCGGATGTTCACACCCATCTCTGCGGCGATGATACCCGCCAAGGTGGTCTTGCCCAGACCCGGGGGGCCGTGAAGCAACACATGGTCCAGCGACTCCGTGCGGCGGCGGGCAGCCTCAATAAAGATAGAGAGGTTTTCCTTGGCCTTGCCCTGCCCGATATACTCCTTTAAAGTATGCGGGCGCAGAGAAAGCTCCCCGTTATCCTCCGGCTGAAAGGTGGTGGACACCAGGGAATCATCAAATATATCGTTGCCGAAATCAATACTCACACTTCATTCTCCTTTGTGTGCCGCACCTCAGCGCACCATCTTTTTCAGGGCAATTCGAATGATCTCCTCCACAGGCAGCGCCGTGTCCACACCCTTGAGGGCAGCGGAAATCTCTTGGGAGGAATAGCCCAGCACCGCCAGGGCGGAGGCTGCCTCCTGGGTCTTTCCCCCGGTGGAAACCGGCGATAGGGCGCCAGCCCGGGTATCAAAGCTCCCCTGCTCCTTGGCCAGCTTGTCCTTCAGCTCCAGAATAATGCGCTGGGCAATCTTCTTGCCGATGCCCGGCACGCCGGTGAGGGCCTTTTCGTCCCCCGTGACGATGCTAAGAGCCAACTGATCCGGTGTCCCGGAGGAGAGGATCGCAAGCGCCGCCTTGGGTCCCACACCGGAAACGCTGATAAGCATCTTGAAGCTGCTCAGCTCCGCCTGGGAGGCAAAGCCGTACAGGTCAAAAATCTCCTCTCGCACATGGAGGTATGTGTAGAGCTTGGCCTTCTCCCCTTTTTTCAGCTGGGCCAGGGTATAGTTAGTGGTGGCGCATGCGTAGCCTACTCCGCCGCAATCAATGACTGCCAGATTGGGGCCAATTTCCGCCACGGTTCCGTTCACATAATAATACATAGGATTCTTCCTCTCATACAGTCTCCTTCACGCCCGGATTCGTCCGCCGCAGCAAACTTGTGGCGCTGCGGGCATGGCACAGGGCGATGGCCAGGGCGTCAGCGGCATCATCCGGCCGGGGCACGGCCTTCAGCTTCAGCAGACGTTTCGTCATATCCATGACCTGCTTTTTATCCGCCAGGCCATAGCCCACCACGGCCTGCTTCACCTGCATGGGGGTATATTCATAGATAGGCAATCGTTTCTTTTCCGCCGCACAGAGGATCACCCCCCGAGCGTGGGCCACGGCGATGCCGGTGGTAATATTTTTAGAGAAAAACAGCTCCTCAATGGACATTTCATCGGGCCGGAATGCATCAATCAGCTCCTCCATATCCCGGCTGATCTGCAAAAGGCGGGCGGCCAGGGGCTGGCCGGCGGGAGTGGTGATGGCGCCATACTGCAGCATCCGCAGGCTGCCGTGGTCTGACTCGATAAGGCCGAAACCCACAATGGCAACGCCCGGATCAATGCCCAAAATCCGCATAGCAAACCTCCACCAAATAGCTTTTCACATTATAGCAGAACCCAAAGAAAATAGCAAGTCCCCCACAGCCAATGCAAAGTCGGTTGCCAAGTGGGAAGCAACGTGGTATAATAGCAAAAAAATCTGGAGGTATGGGCATGATATCTTCTGCGTCGCCTCATCTTGCTCCCAGAGAGCACTGCACCGGCTGCGGCGCCTGCGCCAGCGGCTGTCCCCGGGGTGCCATAAAAATGGTGTCCGATAACGAAGGGTTTTTATACCCCGATGTTACGGAAGCCTGTGTTCACTGCGGCCACTGCACCCATATCTGCCCCATGCTGAAGCATCGGGAGCAGCGGCCTGATCCCACGGTTTTCGCCGTGTGGAACGAGAATGACGAGATGCGCGGACATTCTACCTCAGGCGGTGCCTTTGCGGCCATTGCTTCCTTTGTGCTGGAATCCGGCGGAGTTGTTTTCGGCGCTGCTATGGACAGCGATATGCGTGTAGTCCACACGGCTATTCAGACTAAAGAGGACCTGCCCCGGCTCATGGGTGCCAAGCTGGTCCAGAGCGATATGGGCGAATGCTTCCAGCAGGTGCGCTATTATCTGGATCGAGGTATGGACGTTTTCTTCACAGGCACCCCTTGTCAAGTGGATGGCCTTTACAGATTTCTTGGTGAATCACCGGAGCGGCTTCTTACCGCTGATGTCTTGTGCAGCGGTGTTCCGTCTCCGGGTGTATGGAGCAAGACGGTTGAGGCCATGCACTACATCAAGCAGCGCCGTGTGAAGACCGTGCAGTTCTGTAAAAAAAACTCAGGCGCGGATTCCCGTTTCGTGGTGGATTTTGAGGGCGGAGGCCAGTATGATGCGCCGCTGACAAAATCCGACTATGGGCGAGGACTATTTCGGGGGCTGTTTCTGCGGCCCGCCTGCTATCACTGCCCCTATTGCAGCACAAATCGGGCAGCGGATCTTACATTGGGTACTTTTCGCGGCCTGCCGGCGGATTTCAGGCCGAACCAGCAAAAAAAGGGTATCTCCATGCTGCTCATCAACACGGTAAAAGGCGCACATTTCTTTGACATGATTCCGCTGCAGCGGGAAAAACGCACGCTGCAGGAGGCCGTGGAGAGCAATCCGGCGCTCTCGCGCAATCCGGCGTCACCCAAGGAGCGCGCCGCGTTTTTCGACGCCTATGTCAACCAGCCCTTCCACAAGGTTTACCAGCGCTTTTTCTCCATATCCGATTGGTCGTACCGGGTGGCCAACGATGGCAAGCTGCGCAATTTCATCCGCCGTATCAAATCCGGAAGAAAGGACGAAGCATGAGCAAAACACTACTGCACACCTGCTGCGCTCCCTGCTCTGTATCCTGCGTGGAGCAGCTGCGCACGGAGGGTATCGAGCCGATCGCCTACTGGTTTAACCCAAACATCCACCCCTATCAGGAGTACAAGGCCCGGCGTGACACACTCATCGGCTACGCCGATCAGATCGGCATGGAGCTGATCGTGCAGGAGGACTACGGACTACGGGGATTTGTCTGCGCCGTGGCGGAGGATATTGACCACCGCTGTGAAAAATGCTACGAAATGCGCCTGGAGCAGGCGGCCAAATTTGCGTCGGAAAACGGATTTTCCTCCTTCACCTCCACCCTGTTCGTCAGCCCCTATCAGCAGCATGAACGCATGGCAGAGATTGCCGCCCGGGCCGGCAAAAAGTGGGGCGTTGAATTCCTGTACCGTGACTTTCGGCCCGGATTCCGCGGCGGCCAGCAGCAGGCCCGGGAGCTGGGGCTGTATATGCAGAAATACTGTGGCTGCATCTTCAGCGAAGAGGACCGGTATGCTAAGCAAATCGCCCGAGACCGGGCAATACCACTGAAGCACTTCCCCACTAAGTAAAATAACATGTAATCACAGACGGGTAACAAAGCTTTTATACCGAATACGGTGCAGTTCACTGCCGCCGCACGCTTTATCGAATTTTTTAAGAATTACCTTGCCCAGGATAATCGCCTATAATTGAATGTGCGGATATAAAATATAATCACCGAGAAAAGTCCTTAATAGACTCATCTCGGTGATTTTTCTTATCCATACGATGCCGGGGATAACCTACCTTCTTTAATACCTCGTTATGAACCCGTGGCTACCCTCCCGATGCTTTTATCCGGCCAATACTTCAAATTTCAGCACGCCAAAGGCGGCGGATATGCCGGCCATCATCTCATCAAGCCCTTCCTTCATATCGCTGGTCTCGGCTGAAATGGTTACACCGGCGCAGCCATTCGTGGGGATAGTTTGGTTGATGGTCAGAATATTTGCGCCGGAATTGGCAAAAATAGATAGGTAGTTGCTCAGCACTCCCGGGTTGTCCTTGAGCAGGGCGTAGAATGTAATGATGCGGCCTGCCTTCATATCCTGGAAGGGCTGAACGGCATCCTTATATTTATAGAAAGCACTGCGGCTGATATTCATGCGCCGGGCGGCTTCGCCCACCGTCTGCGCCTCACCTACCTGCAGCATCCGCTTGGCCTCGGCGACCTTGATGAAAATATCAGGCAGTGCATCCTCGGACACAATATAGTACTTTTTCTTGCTCATATCTCTCTCCCGAACAAAACAAGATTCCTTGTTAATCGATGATACCATGATAACATACAATAAGTCTATATGCAAGCGTGATTGCGAAAACGGAGGCCATTATGTCCGATAAACGCCGAAAATTCATAGGGTTTGTTCTGTACTGGGGCATTGTTCTGTTCCTGTGCTGGATTGGCGTGCGGTATGTGCTGCTGTGGCTGCTGCCGTTTCTCATCGCCTTGGGTCTGGCCTATCTAATGGAACCTTTCGTGTGCTTTCTCCGTGAAAAGCTGCGCCTGCGGCGCGGGTTTATATCGTCCGTACTTGCTCTGCTTCTCCTTGCACTGATTTTAGCAGTACTAACGGTGCTGTGCCTGAACCTGCTGCAGCAATCCGTCCGACTTTTCAAGGCGCTGCCGCAGTATCTGGCGGAACTGCCGACTTATTTTGCGGCGCTCCGGCAACGACTGGAGCAGTTCTGTGCTGCCTGTCCCAAGAGCCTGCAATCCTGGTTGGAGCGTGCGCTGTCAGATGGCTCCCAGCAGCTAACGACCTGGCTCTCAAGGTTCTCCGCCCGGTGTGTAAGCGCCGCTGCAGAGGCAGTGATGGAGCTTCCTTCCTTCTTCCTTTTCACCGCTACTACTGTACTGGCAATCTTCTTTACAGCGGCTCAGTTTCCACGTATTATGGGCTTTCTGCGTCGACAACTCCCTCCACAAAAGCTACGGCAGGCCGGCGGAGTAAAAGAAAATCTCCTGTCCACCCTGGCCAAATGGTTCAAGGCCCAGTGTATTCTGCTGAGCGTTACATTTGTCGAGCTGCTGCTGGGATTACTGCTCATCCGACAGCCCTATGCCCTGCTGCTGGCTGCCATCATCGCTGTTATCGACGCTCTGCCTGTGTTCGGCACAGGTACGTTCCTCCTACCCTGGGCCGCCATGTGCCTGCTGCTGCAGCAAACGCCCAAGGCTATAGCCCTGGGCGCAATCTATGCCGTTATTACCCTGGTGCGCAGCTTTTTGGAGCCTAAGGTCATGGCAGCTCAGGTCAATCTTCCGCCTTTGGCAGCGCTGATAGCCATGTATATCGCCTTTTGTACCATGGGTGTGACGGGTATGATCCTGTTTCCCGTTGCACTTTTGTTTCTCAAGCAGCTGCAGGACGCAGGCTACCTGCACCTGTGGAAATGATCCCCCTTAGTGTCTCAGCTCCGTAAGCAGGGCCTCCCGTCGATTCTCGATCTCCCCGGCGACAACCTTCTGCAGCAGCCGCTGCAGGGCCAGCCCGATCTCCCGCCCGGAGTAGCCCAGAGCCAACAGATCATTTCCGTTGACGGCCAGATCCTTCAGCTGCAGACATGGCTCCCGCCGCAGCATCTCGTCCAACAGCTTTTCCGCTGCGTCGATCTTCTCCGCAACCCACCGGTATTCCGGTGCCTGTGCCAGGTTATCCGCTCGCTTCACCTCCAGCAAACGCCGGAAATTCTCCTCCCCCAGTGCAAGCATAGCTGTGCCGATGCCCTTTTCTGTTAACGGGATATTCTTGTCATGCCAGCGGATCAGGGTCACGATGTCCTCCCGATCCTTTTTTCGCATCCTAAGCCGGGCACAGATCTCCTCCGCCATATCGCCGCTGACCCTGGGGTGCCCGTAAAAATGACCTTGGCCCCGGGGATCTACTGTAAAGGTGTTTACCTTCCCAATGTCATGCAGCAGCATGGTCCAGCGCAGGATCGGCTCCGGCCGGATGGCATCTACGGCATAAGCCGTGTGCGTATAAATATCATAGCAATGATGAACGTTTTGCTGTGAAAAGCCGACGCAAGGCAGCAGCTCCGGAATAAAAATTCCCAGCACATCCGGATAATCCAGCAGTACTTCCTTGCAGCGTTGACCGCACAGAAGCTTGTGCATTTCCACCAGGATGCGCTCGGCGGCAATCCGCTCCAATAGCTCTGCCTGGCTGTGAATGGCCAGGTTTGTGGCTTCCTCCGCAGAAAAGCCCAACACTGAGGCAAAGCGCATAGCCCGCAGGATGCGCAGCGCATCCTCCCGGAAACGCTCCCGGGCATCGCCCACGCAACGGACCACTCGGCGCTTCAGGTCCCCTGCCCCATCAAAGGGATCCACAATATTCCCGGCGCTGTCCAGGGCCATGGCATTGATGGTCAGGTCTCGCCGGGCCAGGTCTTCATCAATGGTTTTAGCAAATTTTACCGCATCCGGATGGCGGCCATCGGAATAGCTTCCGTCCATGCGGAAGGTCGTGATCTCATATGCTCCATCTGCGGCCTTCACCGTGACGGTGCCATGCTTCAGCCCCGTTGGGAAAGCCGCCGCGCCGAAAATCTCCATGATCTGCTCGGGCCGGGCGGCGGAGGCAATGTCCCAATCCTCAGGCTCGCGGCCCAGCAGCAGGTCCCGGACACAGCCGCCCACCAAATAGGCGCGATAACCCCATCCCTCGATGGTTTTAAGGATGCTTTGCGCTTGTTCTCGGCTCATAATCTATCCTCCGACGCAGGCATTGGGTGTTGCACTTCCCTTTGATTCGTATTATAATATATTTTATGAAAAAAAGCAATTTCAGAGCGATTCCGTCTTTAGGAGGCAATTTGATATGATGCATCCCACAGTGGATTTCAAAAACTTTCTCAAGCCCGGTGTCCGGGTCCACTTGTCCGGCATCGGCGGCGTGTCCATGTGTCCTTTGGCCGAGGTGCTGCATGGCATGGGCCTTTGCGTGCAGGGATCGGATATGTCAGACAGCGATACTGTGAGGCACCTTCGTTCGCTGGGCATCCCCGTTGCCGTGGGCCATTCCGCAGATAACCTGCAAAATGCGCAGTTGGTCATCCGCACGGCTGCCATTCACGACGATAACCCGGAGATCTCCGGCGCGGTGACCCGAGGCATCCCCGTCTATGAGCGTGCCCAGGCGTGGGGGGCGATTATGCAGCAATACCGCAACGCCCTATGCATCTCCGGCACCCATGGTAAAACCACCACCACCTCCATGTCCACCCATATTTTCATGGCGGCGCAGGCCGACCCCACGGTGATGATCGGCGGCACGCTGCCCATGCTGCATTCGGGCTACCGGGTGGGCAAGGGCGACACTATTATTTTGGAGTCCTGTGAATACTGCAACTCATTTCTGAACTTCTTCCCCACAGTGGCCGTGATCCTGAACGTAGAGGCGGACCATTTGGATTTCTTCAGGGATCTGACAGACGTGGAGCACTCCTTCCATGCCTTTGCAGATTTGGTGCCTCAGCGGGGCTTCGTCATTGCCAATGCCGATGACAGCGGCGCTATGGCGGCGGTAAAGGGCCTGGCTCACCCGGTGTTCACCTTCTCCGTCCGAGATGACGGCGCCGATTGCAGGGCGGAAAATGTGGCTTTCCACGACGGCTGCGGTGAATTTGACGTTATGATCCACGGCAAATTCTATGCCCATGTCGCCCTGGCTGTGGCCGGTAAGCACAACATTTCCAACGCACTGGCCGCCGCCGCTGCCGCCTATGTGCTGGGCATTGGCGGCAAGGCTGTAGAGGAAGGCCTTCATAGCTTCCACGGCGCCGGGCGCCGATTTGAGTTCAAGGGCACCTATCACGGCGCCGATGTGTTCGATGACTACGCACATCATCCCGGGGAGCTTCACGCACTGCTGACCACTGCCCGCTCCATGCCCTATAAGCGGATCATCTGTGCCTTCCAGCCCCATACCTACACCCGCACCCAGGCGCTGTTTGAGGACTTTGTCCGGGAGCTGAAGCTGGCGGATATCGCCGTGCTGGCGGAGATATACGCCGCCCGGGAGACCAATGACATCGGCATTTCCTCCAGCCAGCTGGCCGCTGAGATCCCCGGCGCCATCTACTGCTCCACACTGGATCAGGTGGCGGACACGCTGGCGCAAATTGCCCAGCCGGAGGACCTGATCCTCACCGTAGGCGCTGGAGATATTTTTCGTGCAGGAGAAAAGCTGCTGGCAAAGGAGAAGTGACCAATGACCCTCTCACCTGTTTATATTGGCCGCCCCCAGGAGACCCGGGAGCCTGTGGAGCAGCGGGTTTATGACCTGCTGGACGCGCTGCAGATTTCCTATCAGCGTGTAGATCACGATCCGGCCTACGACATGGATGCCTGCGCCGGCATCAGCCAGGCACTGGGTGTACATATCTGCAAGAATCTGCTCCTGACGCCCCGGAATCGCAGCGCCTTCTACCTGCTGGCCATGCCGGAGGATTTGCCCTTCCGCACGGCGGATTTTTCCAAAATCATCGGCTCCTCCCGTCTTAGCTTTGCCACCGGCGAGGACCTGCAGGCCCTTTTGGGAGTGCAGCCGGGTTCTGCCTCGGTGCTGGGGCTTATGAATGATACAGAGCGCCGTGTCACCCTGGCGCTGGAGCGGCGGGTGGCCGAGGCAGAATGGTTCGGCTGCCATCCCTGCCGGAACACCAGCTCCCTGCGGCTGAAAACTAAAGACTTGCTCCATGTTTTCCTGCCGCACATCGGCGTCACACCGATAATCGTGGACCTGTAATTTCTATAAATTTACCCTGCAGGTATTTCTGCGGGGTAATTTTTTTTCAAAAAAAGAGGAAAAGTCAATTTCTTCTCGTATAAGATATTAGATTCTTGTTGCACAGGCCTGTGCAACAGCCGGGAAAGGAGGATGGTTTATGGCGTTTCCCCAGAGCTTTTTGGACGAGCTGGCCGCGCGAAATGATATTTTGGACGTGGTAGGCAACTATGTGTCCCTGCAGCCCAAAGGCGGGAGCTATTGGGGTTGCTGCCCCTTTCATAACGAAAAGACCCCCTCCTTCCATGTGCTTCCGGATCGGCAGTATTATCACTGCTTTGGCTGTAAAAAGGGCGGCGGCGTCATCAACTTCATCATGGAGATCGAAAATCTCTCCTACCCGGATGCGGTGCGTTTTTTGGCCAAACGGGCTAATATCCCCGTTCCGGAGGACCGGGAATCGGATGGGGCGGACCGGCTGCGCAGGCGCCTGCTGGATCTGAACCGGGACGCCGCCCGGTACTATTACGACACCCTGCAAAAGCCGGAGGGTGCGGCGGTGCAGGCCTATCTGGACCGACGGCAGATTCGCCGGGGTGTGGCCACCCGGTTCGGCATGGGTGCCGCACAGGACGGCTGGGACTACCTGCTGCGGGCTATGACCGCCAAGGGATACACCAAGCAGGAGCTTTTGAAGGCCGGTCTCATCGTTGAAAATAAAAAGGGCGGTTTCTATGATAAATTCCGCAATCGTCTCATTCTACCGGTGGTTGATGTACGGGGCGATGTGGTGGGCTTTGGCAGCCGCGTCATCGATAAATCTGAACCGAAATACATGAACACCAGTGAAACCCCGGTTTACAGCAAGCGCCGGGTGCTGTACGGGTTAAATTTAGCCAAAAAGACCAAGCGCCCCAATATCATCCTCTGCGAGGGCAATCTGGACGTAGTCACCCTACACCAGGCCGGATTTGACAACGCGGTGGCGTCCATGGGCACAGCGCTGACGGTAGAGCAGACCCGCCTTTTGAGCCGATATACCAAGGAGCTCGTCCTCTGCTACGATAACGATAACGCCGGACAGCTGGCCACGCAGCGGGCCCTGGATATCTTAAAGAATTCTGAGTTCAATGTCCGGGTGCTGCAGCTGCCACGCCGCCTGGTGGACGGGCAGTACATAAAGCAGGATGCAGATGATTTCATCAAATTCCAGGGATCCCAGGCCTTTGAAAATCTGCTCTCCGGCAGTGAAAACGGCATTGAATTCCGCATGGCCCAGGTGGCAGGCAAATTTGACCTGACTAAGGACGATGACCGCATTGCCTATGCCGGTGAGATCAGTCAGGTCCTCTCCACGCTGCAAAATGCCGTGGAGCGGGAGGTCTACACCGTTCGGGCAGCGGAGACTGCCGGCCTCACACCGGAGGCACTGCGCAGCGAGGTGGAGCGCGCCTGCAAGCGCCGCAGATACAAAGAAAAAAAAGCCCAGATCCGCCGGGAGCTGAATCCGTTGGCTACCCTGCAGCCTGAGCGCCGAGAGCTTCGTTACGTCAATCTCCGCAGCGCTCTGGCAGAGGAGGGCATCCTGCGCCTGATGATGAGGGACGACGATCTGCTGGATGGCATCTCCCTGCAGCCGGAGGAATTCTCCTCGCCGGTATTGGGGAAAATATATGCCCTTCTGTCGGCGGACAGGGCTGCCGGACGCAGGCACAGCATGGATGCCTTGGCGGGAGAGCTGTCGCCGGAGGAAATGAGCCATTTTGTGGATATTTTGCAGAAACCGGAGTCCGTATCCGGGGCAAAACAGGCACTGGAGGACTATATTCGCATCATCCGGGAGGAGTCATCACGGCGCAGTGGCGTGGAAAATGTAGATCCGCTGCTGGCCGCAAAAGATAAATTCAAATTTAAAAAGGGATACGGAGGAAAGAATCCATGACCGAGACAAAATACACTGAAAAAGAATTGCAGGAAATGGCTGACGCGCTCCTAAAGGAGGCCGATGCACAGCAGCACGAAATTGAAGAAGAAGTCATCAAAAGCAATAAGGGACAGCTGGACGAAAAAACCATCGCTTCCCTGCCCGCTGCCCAGCTCATTCAGAATAATGAGCGTCTGAAGGAGCTTTTCATCAAGGGCAAGCGCCACGGCAAGCTTGAAAGCAACGAACTGTCCGAGGTTCTTGATGCTATGGATCTGGACAGCGATAAGCTGGATATGATTTATGACTCCCTGGAGAAGCTTTCCATTGAGGTAACCACCGAGGCATTTTTGCCGGATGTCAATGCGGAGATTGACCCTCCCCTGGAGGAGATTGCCGAGATCGAGGAGGAAGAGCTGGTCGACCCCAACGCCTTGGTAGACAGCTTTAATATTGACGATCCGGTCCGTATGTACCTCAAGGAGATCGGCAAGGTCTCTCTGCTCTCAGCCGAGGGTGAGGTAGAGCTGGCCTCCGCCATCGCCGAGGGGAACAAGGCCAAAGCCACGCTTATGGCCTGGGAGCGGGCCAACGGACAAGCCGTGGAGCAGGTGCTGGACGCCGAGGATCCCGTGGGCGAGATCGAGGTTTCCGACGAGGAGATCCAAAACCTGTCTGAGGAGGACCTGGCCCACCTTCGCAAGCTGGTGAAGGACGGCGATGTGGCCAAGCAGAAGCTGGCCGAGGCCAATCTGCGCCTGGTGGTCTCCATCGCCAAGCGCTACGCCGGCCGGGGCATGCTGTTTTTGGATCTGATTCAGGAGGGCAACCTGGGTCTCATCAAGGCCGTGGAGAAGTTTGACTACACCAAGGGCTATAAGTTCTCCACCTATGCCACCTGGTGGATCCGTCAGGCCATCACCCGGGCCATTGCCGATCAGGCCCGCACCATCCGCATCCCCGTTCACATGGTGGAGACCATCAACAAGGTCATCCGTGTCTCTCGCCAGCTGCTGCAGGAGCTGGGCCATGATCCTTCCCCGGAGGAAATTGCCGCGCAGATGAATATGCCCGTGGATAAGGTCCGGGAGATTCTGAAGATCGCCCAGGAGCCTGTGTCTCTGGAGACTCCCATCGGTGAGGAGGAGGACTCCCATCTGGGTGACTTCATCCCCGATGAAGGTGCGTCCGAGCCTTCCGAGGCCGCAAGCTTCACCCTGCTGAAGGAGCAGCTGGTGGATGTGCTCAGCACCCTCACTCCCCGAGAGGAGAAGGTGCTGAAGCTCCGCTTCGGCATTGAGGACGGCCGCACCCGTACTCTGGAGGAAGTGGGCAAGGAATTTAACGTCACCCGTGAGCGCATCCGCCAGATCGAGGCCAAGGCCCTGCGCAAGCTCCGCCACCCCTCCCGCAGCAAGAAGCTGAAGGACTTCCTGAACTGATAGGTCTTCCCTGCTCTGCCCGCTTCGCGTTTTTTGGCGCACAGCCAGCGGCCTGCCCGCCTGTTCAGTGTTGATTTTCATATTATGCTTCTGCCGTTTTTTTCATCGAGAAGCATGCCTGCGCACCCGGATATTACAGCGAGACGCATCGGCATAAGATTTCCGGCTACATGTGGTCTGATGGCATAGGCGTCAAAGCCGAGGCGAAAAAGTAATACTTAAAACAAATCCGGCCTGAACACAGGGTGTTCAGGCCGGATCTACATCTGATATATATTTTTACCTGCAATTTGCCACGATGCCCCGCCTGTCCACGATCACATGCCGGGGACATACGGTGGCGCACATGCCGCAGTTGAGACAGGTGTTTTGATCGATCACCGCGTGCTGCTCCTGGATTTGGATGGCATTGGCCGGGCAGCTGCGCACGCACAGGCCGCAGGCAATGCAGCTCACGTCGCACTGGGTGCGTGCGCCGATCCTGGTGGCCGGATCATACCCCTTGTCCCTGTTGGAGCATAGGGGCAGGATGCTGTTATCCTGCAGACGAATTTGGATCAGCTTCTTAGGGCAAGCTTTAGCACAAGCGCCGCAGCCGATGCATTTTTCCTCGTCCACCTCCGCAACGCCGTACTCGTTCATGCCAATAGCACCGAACCTGCAGGCGTTCATGCAAGCTCCGCAGGCAACGCAGCCATACCGGCAGAGCATAATGCCTTTCTCATCGCGCTTAGCGCGGCAGCCGCCGCTGCAATACACAGTTGCTACACGGATGGGAAACCTTCTCTTTATCGCCATAGGAATACTCTCTCCCTCATAACTATTTCTTTTATATTTTATCATATTTATTCCACTGATGCAAACCACAAAAAACTGCGGCAGATGCCGCAGTTTTTTTATGGCTGTTATGTATATTACCGTCTGTTGGACCGGATCCAAATGCCCTGCTTTTCCGCTGCAGCAATCAGCTCCTCCCGGAATGCCGGGTGCGCCACGGAAATCAGCTTTTCTGCTCGCTCCCAGGTACTGCAGCCCACCAAATTCACACCGCCATACTCGGTGACGATGTAGTAGGCCAAGCTGCGCGGATCTGTGACCACATCACCGGTGACCAGCGTGGGATTGATGCGGGAAACCATCTCCCCCTGCTTGTTGGTAAAGGACGATGTCAGGCAGATAAACGCCTTGCCACCCCGGGAAACTGCCGCCGCCTCCAAAAAGTCCAGCTGGCCTCCGGTTCCGCTGATCTGTCGAATGCCGGAGCTCTCAGCACAGATTTGTCCATACAGGTCCACGGAGATACAGTTGTTGATAGACACGAAATTGTCCAGCTGGCTCACCACAGACGCATTATTGCAGTAAGAAATCGGGTAAGTAACTACCCCCGGATTCTCACGGATCCAATCGTATAGGTCCTGGGAACCCAGGGCCAACCCGAAAACGCTCTTATACCGGTCCAGAGTTTTCTTATTATTGGTAATCTTTCCGGCCTTGTACATATCCAAATAGGAGTCGCACAGCATCTCCGTATGGATACCTAAGTCTCTCAAGTCGCTCTTGGCGATCATCTGCCCCACGGCGTTGGGCAGCGAGCCGATGCCCAGCTGTAGGGTCGAGCCGTCTGCCATGTTCTGTACCACAAATTCGGCGATTTTCATCTCCGCCTCAGAGGCTGCAGGAGATTTCACATTGGGCAGTGGGCTATGCTCGCCCTCCACGATCATGTTTACATCGCTGATGTGGATACATTCATCCTGGCCGCCATAGACCCACGGCAGGTTCTCATTCACTTCCAGGATCACAATATCCGCCTTATCCAGCACCGCGCGGGCCGAGGCATTGCTGACAGAGAAATTGAAATACCCATGCTCATTCATGGGCGTCACACACATGATGGCCACGTTCACCGTGAGGAACTGGGTGTAATACCAGCCCAAATTACGGAACACCATGGGGATAAAATTGCACAGGCCCCGGTCACAGAGCTTGCGTTCATAGCCGGACAAGTGCCAGCTGTTATAAATAAAGTGCTCCCGGGTAGGGTCACTCTCCACCATTTGTATAGGCTGAAAGATTAGGTACCCTCTCACCTTCACACCCCGCAGCTCGTCCTTGCGTCGGGCAATAGCGGCATCCATCAAAGACGGAAAAGCGCCGCCCATGGAAATATCAATCCAGTCTCCGCTCTTGATGACTCTCGCCGCTTCGTCGGGAGTGCAGAGCTTACGTTTATATTCAGCTGAATAATCAAACGGAATGGCCATAGCTTCTTCGCCTCTCTTAATTATTTTACATTGTTAATTTTATCACTTTCCTAACACTTTGTCAATGCTTTAACAGGAAATCTAAGGAAAAGCGGGCGGGGTTTTTGAAGCCCCGCCCGCAGCACTTCTGCAGAGATCAGGCGATTAGTTTTCGGACTTACGCTTGTAGTACTCGTACTTCTCCTTGGCAGCTTCCTCGGCATCCTTAAACAGGACCTTGGCGTTTTCGGGGAAGCTCAGCTCCAAAGATGCGTAGCGTACCTCGCCCTTCATGAAGTCGTACAGCGGCATGGACGGCTCCTTGGAGTCCAGAGTGAACTTCTTGGTCTCGGGGCTGTAGCGGTACAGGTTCCAATAACCGGAGTTCACAGCATCCTTCATCTCCTGCTGGACATTGTTCATGCCCTTCTTAATGCCGTGGTTGATGCAGGGGGCATAGCAGATGACGATGGACGGGCCCTTGTGCGCCTCAGCCTCCTTGATAGCCTTGATAAGCTGGTTGGGATTAGCGCCCATGGAGCACTGGGCCACATAGACATTGTCGTAGGTCATCAGCAGCAGCCCCAGGTCTTTCTTGCGAGTTTTCTTGCCGCTGGCCTGGAACTGGGCCACAGCACCCACGGGAGTAGCCTTAGAGGACTGGCCGCCGGTGTTGGAGTACACCTCGGTATCTACCAGCAGCACGTTCACGTCCTCGCCCATGGCGAACACATGATCCAGACCGCCGTAGCCGATGTCGTAGGCCCAGCCGTCGCCGCCGTACATCCACATGGTCTTCTTGGACATATCCTTGCGGCGCTTGAGGATCTCGGCCACCACAGCCTGCTCCTCAGCGCTGAACTTGGTGCTCTCCAGCACGGCCAGCAGCTCGTCGGTAGCCACGGAGGAGGCATCCAGGTCGTCATAGGTCTCCAGCCACTTGGCGATGGCGGCCTTCACGGCGGCATCCTGGGTCATGCCGTCCAGCTGCTTAACGAACTCCGTCACGGCAGCACGCAGCTGCTTCACAGCCAGGCACATACCATAGGAGAACTCGGCGTTGTTTTCAAACAGGGAGTTGGACCATGCCACGCCCTTGCCTTCCTTATTCTTGCAGTAAGGCACGCAGGGCATAGCGGCGCCCCAGGCCTGGGTGCAGCCGGTGGCGTTGGCCAGATACATCTTGTCGCCGTAGAGCTGGGTCAGGAGCTTGATATAGGGCGTCTCGCCGCAGCCGGCGCAGGCCCCGTTGAACTCCACAAGGGGCTGGCGCAGCTGGCTGCCCTTGAGCGTGAACTTGTCGATGCGGTCGTTCTTTTCAGACAGAGTCTGCAGATACTTCCAGCCTGTCTGATCCAGGGAAACCTCGTGGGTGGGAACCATCTTCAACGCCTTGCCGCTCTTGGGGCAGGAGGAAACACAGCTGCCACAGCTGGTGCAATCCAAGGTGGATACACCCATGGTGTACTTGAGGCCGTCCATCTTGGGACCCTTGGCGTCCACCAGATTCATCCCTGCAGGGGCATTAGTAGCTTCCTTCTCATCCAGCAGATAGGGCCGGATTACCGCATGGGGGCACACAAAGGAGCACATGTTGCACTGAATGCACTCGCTGGAATCCCACACCGGCAGGTGCGTGGCGATACCGCGCTTTTCATACTGGGAGGTGCCCAAGGGCATGGTGCCATCCTCCATGCCCTTAAAGGCGGAAACCGGCAGCAGGTCGCCCTTCTGGGCGTTAATGGGCACCAGGATGTTCTTGATAATGTCGGGCACATCAGCGGGAGCCGGCTGGATAGCAGCGCCGGAGAGATTCTTCCAGCTCTCCTTCACCTGCACCTGCTTCACGGCGTTGATGCCGGCGTCCACGGCGGCGATGTTCATGTTCACAATCTTCTCGCCCTTGAGTCCGTAGGTCTTTTTCACGGCATCCTTCATATGCTCCACGGCGTCCTCCACAGGGATGACATTGGCCAGCTTGAAGAAGGCTGCCTGCAGCACCATGTTGGAGCGGTTGCCCAGGCCCAGAGACTGGGACTCCTTGTTGGCGTCGATGATATAGAATTTTATGTCGTTATCGGCAATGTACTTCAAGATGTCACCGGGCATCTTCTGCTCCAGCTCATCCTCGCTCCACTCGCAGTTGAGCAGGAAGCTGCCATGGGGCTTCAGCTCGGAGATGATGTCGTACTTGGTCAGATACGTTTGGTTGTGGCAGGCTATGAAATCTGCGTGGCTCACATAATAGGTGGAGCTGATGGGCTTCTTGCCGAAGCGCAGGTGGCTCTTGGTGATGCCGAAGGACTTCTTGGTGTCATACTCAAAATACGCCTGGCAGTACATATCAGTGGTCTCGCCGATGATCTTGATGGAGTTCTTGTTGGCACCCACGGTACCGTCAGAGCCCAGGCCCCAGAACTTGCAGGAAATGGTGCCCTCCGGCTCGCAGTTCAGTGCCGGGCCCAGGGGCAGGGACAGGTTGGTCACATCGTCCACAATGCCGATGGTGAAGTGGTTCTTGGGCTCATCCAGCAGGAGATTGTCATACACGGCTTTAATCTGAGCAGGGGTAGTGTCCTTGCTGGACAGGCCGAAGCGGCCGGCAAAAATCTCGGGCCGGTTCTTGTCGTTGATATAGGCAGCGCAGATATCCTCATACAGGGGCTCGCCGATGGAGCCGATCTCCTTCACGCGGTCCAGCACAGCCACCTTTTTCACGGTCTTGGGCATAGCCGCCAGCAGATGTTTTTTAGAGAACGGGCGGAACAGATGCACCTGCAGGAAGCCCACCTTCTCACCCCGGTCGTTCAGATACTTCACGGTCTCCTGCACGCAGCCGGCCACAGAGCCCATAGCAACGATGACGCGCTCGGCATCAGGGGCACCATAGTAATTAAAGAGGTGATACTCCCGGCCTGTCAGCTTGGAGATCTGGGCCATGTAGTCCTCCACGATGTCGGGCAGCTTGTTATAGTCGCTGTTGTTAGCCTCGCGGAGCTGGAAGTAAATGTCGGGATTATCCACCAGGGAGCGCATCCGGGGATCCTCGGGGTTCAAGGCGTTGGCGCGGAACCGGGCCAGGGCGTCATAGTCCACCAGCTTGGCAAAATCAGCATATTCCAGGGCCTCCACCTTCTGAATTTCGTGGCTGGTGCGGAAGCCGTCAAAGAAATGCAGGAAGGGGATCCGGGCCTTGATAGCGGACAGGTGCGCCACGCCGGCCAGGTCCATGATCTCCTGCACGCTGCCTGAGTTCAGCATGGCAAATCCAGTCTGGCGGCAGTTCATCACGTCAGAATGATCGCCGAAAATAGAGAATGCGTGGGTGCCCACGGTACGGGATGCCACATGCAGCACACCGGGCAGACGCTCACCGGAGATGCGGTGCATGGTGGGGATCATCAGCATCAGGCCCTGGGAGGCGGTGAAACTGGTGGCCAATGCGCCGGCCTCCAATGCACCGTGGCAAGCGCCGCATGCGCCGGCCTCAGATTGCATTTCCACCAGGCGGACAGGCTGATTGAAGATATTCTTTCTTCCCTTTGCGGACCATTCATCCGTATGCTCCGCCATAGGCGAAGATGGCGTAATGGGGTAAATTGCTGCGACTTCAGAGAACGCATACGCCACATAGGCCGCCGCTTCGTTACCATCGCAGATCTTCATGATCTTACTCATTATACTTCCTCCTCTTGGGCTTTTTAGGGTGCAGACCCGGCCAGCCCTTTGTCCGAATCTGTTTCGTAACAATACAATTTATATTGTAGCACTTTCTTTTCTCACGTCAATGTGAAGCGATAAAATTTGGAACTATTCCCAACATCCAAGCCCATTTTTGTATAAAAAAGCAACAAAATTACCGTGCCGAAACGGCACGGTAATTATACACTATAACAAATTATAATAGTGCTAAAAATTCCTCCTCACTTAACACGGGAATGTTCAGTTCCTGGGCCTTTTTCAGCTTGGAGCCGGCATTTTCCCCGGCCACCACATAGGTGGTTTTCTTGGAAACGGAGGCGGAAGCCTTGCCTCCTCGCTGCTCGATCATCTCCCCGGCTTCCTCCCGGGTAAAGTGGGACAGGGCCCCGGTGAGTACAAAAGTCATCCCAGCAAAGCGTCGGTCCACCAGCTTTTGCCGGCTCTCCATGTTCACACCGGCCGCCTTCAGCCGCTCCAGCAGATCCACCGCCTGATCGCTGCTCATCCAGCGGATGATATAATCCGCTGTCACCGCGCCCACGTCATCGATCTGCGTCAGTTCCTCCGCCGCAGCCCGGCGCAATGCCTCCATGCTGCCAAAGTGTGCCGCCAAAATCTTAGCGGCCTTAGCCCCTACCTGCCGGATACCCAGAGCAAAGATCAGCCGCCATAGGTCGTTTTCCTTAGATTTGGCAATGGCGTCCACGGCGTTTTGTGCCGATTTGGTGCCCATACGCTCCAGGTCGGCCAGCTGCTCTGCCCGCAGATCATACAGATCCGCCGGATTGGATACCAGCCCGCTCTCAATAAGCTGCCGCATCACCGCCGGGCCGACGCCATCGATATCCATGGCATCCCGAGAGGCAAAGTGGATCAGGTTGCGCAGCAGCTGGGCCGGGCATTCAGCGCCTGTGCAGCGGATAGCCGCTCCGTCCGGGTCACGCTCCACCGGCGCGCCGCACACCGGGCACGTTTCGGGCAAATGATATGGTGTGGTGCCCTCGGGCCGTTTCTCTCTGACCACAGACACGATCTCCGGGATGATTTCCCCCGCCTTCTGCACCACCACCGTGTCACCAATGCGGATGTCCTTTTCCGTGATGTAATCCTGGTTGTGCAGGGTGGCGTTGGTCACGGTGGTACCTGCCAGGCGCACCGGCTCCAGCACGGCCTTAGGCGTCAGCACCCCTGTGCGTCCCACCTGCACCACAATGTCCATCACCCTGGATTCCTTCTTCTCCGGCGGATATTTATACGCCACCGCCCACTTTGGGCATTTGGCCGTACTTCCCAATATTTCGCGGTCTGACAAGTTATTAAGCTTTACAACCGCTCCGTCAATATCAAAGGGAAACTCCATCCTTGTGTCCCCCAGCTTTTCGATCTGACGCAGAATCTCCTCCGCATCGGAAAGCGTCGCATGGGGGATCACCGGAAACCCTTGGGCAGCAAGATAGTCTATGGTCTCGGCGTGGGTTGTAAAGTGTCGTCCCTCCGCCAGCTGCCGACTGCAACTAAAACTACCAGTGCGACAACGCAGATAATGATCGCTGTCATATCAAAAGTCACGCCTGTGTTTGTGTTGCCGCTGCTTGCTCCGACTACTGTGCTTGCGCCGATTTCTTCGGCAAAGCAGGTAATACCCAGTAATATCGACATTGCTGCGGCTGTAACCGCAGAGGTTAATTTCTTCATAATAAGTATCATTCCTTTCTTCTTTTTGTAAAGACTACTATACTACATTTCTTCCGAAAAAGCAAGCGGAAAATTATACAAATTTTTTCAGTCTTCGGCTAAGTTTATTCTGTAGGTGCGGCGGGTGCTGTTGTCGCCTTGGCGCCGTTTATGATGCCCTTGATTATTTCGGGCTGGGTTACTGTGCACTCTGTGCGGTCGAATAAGCCGAAGCCGTGATTACCGTTATAGCCGTTATCCCAGTAAACAGTAACGATATTTCTCTGATGAGCGGCATAATTCACATACTCTGCGAAATAAGCACGATATATAGTATTGCTCTTATCCTTTGAGGTCTTGTCGTTTGCGCCGTACTCGCCTATTACAACGCCGTAACCGTTCTTGATAAACGCATTGTAGAGCTTATCGAACTGTCTGTTTACGAGCGTTTCACTCTGTCTGCGCTTTACAAATTTCTTGACCGAGTCGCCCCATTTATAGAAGGTATCCTTGCCTTCGTCTACGCAGAATTCCCACGGGGTGTAGTAGTGGACGGAAATCATTATCCTGCTGTCATTCGGGATAACGAACTTTGCTTCCATTGTATATGTATCGCAGTCGCCTGTTGTGAAGTTTATATCTGTGTTCCAGCCGGGGATAAGCAGATAACGACTGTTGTTATTGCCGCCTGCTTTTCTTACCGTATCAACGAAAATCTGATTGTATGCGTTGATGTTGTTGTAGTATTCGGGTTTGGGGTTTCCGTATGATCCGCATCGTCATCCCTCTCAAAGAAATGATGGTTGCCCCCACCGCTGCCAACACTTCATTCATTGACTCGAACACGAGGCGATCGTCATAGTTCTTGAAGCGATTTGCTATCTGCTCCCAGACCTTTTCGTACTTTGCTTTTATAGTCTCCTGCTCGGAAGCGGGTTCGCCGCAGAGAAGCCAGCCACCTTTTATGCTGTAGTAGCCGTCGCCGTGAACGTTGATTATAGCGGAAAGTCCGTTATCAATGCACATATCGACTACTTCCTGCACTCTGTCGAGCCACTTTGAGTCGATAGTGTAGTCGGGGCCTTCACCTATCTTCGAAAGATATGATACGGGGATACGGATAGACTTGAATCCCTGTGCCTTTACCTGCTTAATGAGATTTTCGGTAATTACGGGGTTGCCCCACGCTGTTTCGCTCGGTGTTCCGTCGGAGTTTGACTCAAGCTGATTACCGAGGTTCCAGCCGGGCATTAAGTTCTGGGAGAACTGAACAGAGTCACCTTTTGTTTCGGCAGGTGCAGGTTCCGGATTCTGTGTTGCGGTCGTTGTGGTTGTAGTGGTTGCCGCTGTTGTTTCGGCTTTCGTTGTGTTAGTTGTTGTTGTTGTTGTTGAAGCCGAGCTGTTTTCAGATGATGTTGCGGCATTTCCCGAGCAAGCGGAAATTCCCGTTATCACCATTATGCCGCTTAAAATTGCGGCAAGCATTCTTTTCTTCATAGATACCTTTCTTTCCTTGACTGCCGTTTTTTTAATATGCTGACAGCCGTTTTTTATTGTGTCAATCATATTGTAATGGTTTTCACGGAAAAAGTCAATAGCCAAACAGGCTTATCCGCTAATTTTGCTAAAACGATTACACGTCGTTTGCAGAATGCAAAAACCGCCTGTAAAACCGTTAAGTCTTACGGGCGGTATACTATTTTAATATATAGGGAGAAATTTTTACTCGGCTACGTTAGTCGTATCTCCGGGAACAGCATCGGGCGGTGTCACCGGCTCGGTTGTGCTGTAGTCGGGGTAGTAATCATACTCGCTGCTTGTATCTATCGCAGAAAAATCATCTTTTGAGAAGGAATCTTCTGTTTCGACAAGGTAAACGCCGTCAAGCGCTGTCAGCTTTATAAGGAAGTTGCCGGGGCAATATACCTTTACTGCTGTAATATCCTTAGCGTTCTCCTCGAATAATGCGGCGATAGCCTCGCTGCCCTTTACCTTTGTGTTATCGGAAAGATAAACCTCTGTAACACGGATGTTGCCCTTGCTGTCTGCCTTAGCTAAAATGCTCTGCATTTCTTCGGGCGTTACTGAATTTCTGAAGGTAACGTAAAGGAAAACATCTTCGGTGTTCTCTTCCGCCTTGCTGTATGCCTCCATAGCCATTCTGAAACGGTCTTCCGCACTTATCGAGGTTGTCGGTGAAACAACAACAGGACTGCCGGAATTCAGCAGGGCGACGCTTGAAAATGTGATAGCTACGGCGGCTGCGGCACCTGCCACAGAAAGCCAAACCGTTTTCAGCCTGCTCTTTTTAGCCTGTACAGACTTACCCATAGCGGCTTTTCTTATCTTCTCGTAATCAAACGAATACTCGCTCATCAGTTCTTTGTAAAAATCGTTTGTATTCATCTGAAAGCCCCCTTCCGTAAGTCGTTATAATTTGAATTTTTTCTTTTGTCTTTCTATTGTGCGATAGAGCTTGTTTTTAACGGTAGACAGCTTGACGTCAAGCGCCTTCGCTACATCCTCCAGCTTCATATCACACGCAAAATGAAGATAGAATATCTGACCTGTCAGTTCATCGGTCTTCATTATGTCATCGAAAATCTGTTTCGCAACGATCTTGTTGCTGATAACGTCCTCAAGTCTTTGCTGAGGCTTGGACATCTCCCGCTCGATAGCGACCATTTCTTCTTCGGTATAGTCTGAAAAGGAGGAAACCTTGTCATCCTTCTTCCTGCCCGAAAAATAGGTGCGGCATTCAAACTTCGCTATATTTATAAGGAAAGCCTCGGGGCTTTCGATGTCCTCGTGTCCTTTTTCGCTTATGCGCTTGAAGAAACGTGTATAGACGTTCTGAATAATATCTTCCGCATCTTCTCTGTTTCCGCATTTGCTGACTACAAAACGGGAAACGGATCTGCAGGTTTCATTGTAGACACGGTTGAAATATTCTTCGTTATTCTCGTGACCTCCGTGAATCTCTGCGCCCATCGGCTCACCTCACTTTGTCACCTACTTTGTAGTAGGCTGAATTTCAGAAAAAGTTTCACTCGAAATGAAAATTCTGTGTATCGGATAAGTAAAAAAATAAGAATGTTTTTTGTGCAGTATAACCATATATTGATTTTTGACTGCCGGGAAGCAGAATATATGGCACGAAGTGCGTGCTGTCTGCATATTTCCTCTATTATATTGTACATTAAACGGGGCGGTTAGTCAAGGGGAACATAATAAACGGAGCAGAATAAAGAAAATGTGTCGTTTGTAACGTTTGCAACACATACAAATGAAACGGATTTTACAAAAACAGTTAATAACAGAACCGGAGCTTAGCTTAATGCTAAGTTTTTTGTTATACAAATTGTTGTATTTTCAGATTTAATGCTGTAAACGTACAAAATCCCATTAATGTTTATATTGTTTCACCAAAACAAAAATGTATTTTTGTGCAAAATGCCACTTGCAAATCTAATTGCGATATAGTATGATTAAAAATAGCTTAAATGCAAAAAAATATTTTATGGAGGACAAAAAAATGAAGTTTACAAAAACTTTAGCTGCAATCGCAGCAGCTTCACTTGCAGTATCATCGCTTGCAGTAAGCGCATTTGCAGCAGACGCATTAGTTTCAATGACTGTTCCTGAGAACAGTAAACCTCAGGATGCAGGTCAGGTTAATTTATGGGAACTTCCCTTTGATGACAGCGTTGAAGCATGGGCAGGCAAGGTTGATAAGGCAGTAGCTACTATTACAACTGAGGCTTATGCTAACGGTGCTTTAGGCGGTAACACTGTTGCCAATAACGGTTGGGCTTCATCAGACCAGATCGAAAGCAGTGAAGCCGGCACACATCAATGGGTTTGGGACAGCATCGGCGGTCTTCAGACTCAGGACGCAGACGGTAAGTCAAACGGTTACTTCAAGGTAGAAGTATGGTGGATGAATGCTCTGGGAGAAGAGGGCAATCAGACTCCTGCTACATTAACAATCGACAAGGTTGATTTCTATGATAAGGCCGGCGATTTACTCGCTACATATCCCGCAGCTGCTGACACAGATACAAAGCCTGCTGAGCCTAAGCCTATTCAGACAAAGGCAGATATTTCATTTACCGATAAGAAAACTCCGTCATACACATACACAGTTAAGGGCGACATTGATACGCTTAAGGTTGATGTTGCACTTTCAGCTGATGCAGCAGCAGCTCAAGCAGGTTGGAACGATTGGTGCTCTGCAGGCGTTGCTGTTAAGAACCCCGACGGTACAGTTAAGTACTATCAGT
>OLRH01000202.1_pt1 | contig 27434 bp, 27 predicted proteins | sample 1672321 | NCBI WGS metagenome assembly OLRH01 (sample SAMEA3136671, study PRJEB25190) | human gut metagenome | reverse complement strand
TCGTCGACGGCGAAAACACCAAGTTCGGCACTCCCGTGGTGGAGGGCGCCAAGGTGGACGCCACCGTCGTCAAGAACGGCAAGGGCAAGAAGATCCGTATCTTCAAGTACACCCCCAAAAAGGGTTATCGCAAACGCCAGGGCCATCGTCAGCCTTACACCAAGGTTGAGATCGGCAAGATCACTTTCTAAGAGCGTATGACCACCGTTTCGTTCCTTGTGGAGCAAGCCCGCATCGTGGGCTTTGATGTCCAGGGCCACAGCGGCTGGGGCCAGGAGGGCGAGGACATCGTCTGCGCCGCCGTCACCAGCGCCATCCGTCTGGTCGAATGTACCGTCAACGACGTGATGGGCCTGTGCGCCTCGGTAAAGATCCGGGAGAAGGATGCGAAGATCTCCTTCCGCCTGCCCGGCGGCCTGTCCGCCCCGGCGGAGAGCACCTGTCAGAATCTGCTGACGGGGCTCATGGTCTACCTTACCCAGCTCCACGACGAATACCCCGAAAACATCGAAGTGATGGAGGAGTGACCTCCTGTTTCCCCGCAATCATCTTATCAGAAAGGATGGTACTGAATTATGCTGTATATCGGTCTGCAATTCTTCGCCCATAAAAAAGGTATGGGCTCCACCAAGAACGGCCGTGATTCCGAGTCCAAGCGCCTGGGCCCCAAGCGTGCTGACGGTCAGTTTGTTCTGTCCGGCAACATCCTGGTGCGCCAGCGCGGCACGCACATTCACCCCGGCAAGAACGTGGGCATCGGCACCGACGATACCCTCTTTGCCAAGGCTGACGGTGTTGTCCGTTTCGAGCGCCTGGGCAAGGATCGCAAGCAGGTCTCTGTCTACCCCGCCGAGTAATTGGATCATAAAAACTCCTCCGACTATTGCCGGAGGAGTTTTTTTCGAAAAAATACTCCGTAGGGGCCGATGCCTACATCGGCCCGCCCACTGCACTCCTTGCAGCGTATCCGTAGGGGGCGGCGTCCTCGACACCCCACTCTGCTGTTTTACCTAAAACGGACAGAAAATTTTGCGCAGGCGAACAAAATCAGGAGAAATCCTCCGGCACATTTGCAAAGTTTAAACTCTTTTGCTGTCTTATATTATGAGAAGGAAAACAGAGCTTCACCACAGAAAGGAGGCTCCCGTGAAAACCTACAAAAAGCTGCTTTTGAGTTTGCTGTCCCTCGGCCTGCTGCTGACCCTATTCGGGTGCAAACAGGAAGCCGACGGTATTTGGCCCTATGCTATCCGTGTGGATGGCCAGGTTTATTACTGCTACGAGGAAGAGGCGGACATAGAAAATGTGGAAGTCCTGGGCACCATCACCTCCAGTGTGAACATCAGCCAGGGACCCGAGATCGACGACCAGGCGAATCGGTCCGACTGGGTGGGCGCCTCCTACGGCACCGCTGACGGGCGAATGTATCTTTATTACGACAACCACTGGCTCAAGTGCTATCTGCCCGCAGAGATCGGCTAAAAAGGGAAGGCCCTTCGGCATCCGCCGGAGGGCCTTTGAGACTGTCGAAAATTCCTTTGGAATTTTCCGACAAAAAGATTGCAGCCTGCTGCGCGCATAATTTGTGCGCCGGTGGCGCACAAATTCCACACTGGCAGCCTGAGAGGTATTTTTCCACACGCATATGTCGCGGTGAAAAATGATTCCAAATTTTTGCCGCCTGCGGGCGGCAAACTCTGCGAGGCTTTTTCGACACGCCGGAGGGCCTTTCTGCACCTATATAAACTTCAATTACTGCTCAGGCGTTCCCTTCGTCTCCTGGACAGGAGCGCTCTCCACTGGTTCTGCCTTGGCCGCCTGCTCCGCCTTCACTCCGAAGGCCTCCTTCAGGCTGCTCATATCCGGGTCAAAGATGTCAGTGCCCGCCGCACCCTCGTTCTGGTTGCGCAGCTTACTGTTGATGGAGATGATGTTCTTCACCGCCAGCACCGCCATCATCATCAGCTCATAGCTCAGACGCACGGCGATGGGCCCCAGGATCATCAGCAGGATGCCCTTGCCGCCCATCCAGCCGCTCCAATCGGAGCAGAACAGCATGAAAAAGCCCACCAGGATCACCAGCGCCGTGAAGAAAATATACAGCGCCTGCAGGATCTTCTCCACGATCAGGAACTTAAAATTGCATGCGTCGTGAAGGAATTTGCCGAATTTGCCCATTTTCTCCCGCCGTTTGGCCGGAACGATGAAAATGAAGGCCAGCACCGTGGCGATGATGGCCAGCAGAATGGCAATAATGCCCAGGGTGCCTAAGGTGCTGATGCGGGAGCCATACAAAGCGTAATCGTACATGGAAGTTCTCCTTTCAGGTTTGCTTCGCGCCGCCCTGCCAGGCGGCGCCTGTCAAATTTCTACGTCATCATTTTACCGTATAATAAAAACATCGTCAAGATTTTTCCCATTCCCGGCACAAGGGACTTGACAACGGCTCTTGATTTGTATAAGATAGTAGGCACAAATTGGATTTCCACGTTGAGGGAGTAATTCCATCCTGCCCTGCGGGATGAGGCAGACCCGTCAGTACGGCCCCTCGGGCCCGGGCTGTCTTGAAAGAATGAGACTCATACATAGGCCGTGCGCCTGTGTAGGGTCTTTTTTGTTTTGCCTATGGGGCAGAAAAGGAGGATACTATGAAACCGGATTATTTGCAAACCACTGAAGAAGTGCTTTCCACTCAGGGCAGCTCATCCCGGGGCCTTACCGGGGAGGAGGCAGCTGCCCGCCTGTCGAAGCACGGCCCCAACCGCCTGCAGGAGGCCAAGAAAATCACCAATTTCCAGCGCTTCGTGCAGCAGCTGAAGGACCCCATGCTGCTGATTCTGCTGGCCGCCGCCGCCGTGTCCGCCGTCACCAGCATTCTCTCCCACGAGAGCCTTACGGAGGTGTTCATCATCCTGGTGGTGGTGCTGCTCAACGCCGTATTGGGCGTGGTGCAGGAGAGCAAGGCTGAGGCCGCCATTGAGGCCCTCCAGACCATGACTGCCGCCACCAGCAAGGTGCTGCGGGACGGCAAGATTACCGTGCTCCACAGTGCCGACCTGGTGCCCGGGGATGTGGTGATCCTGGAGGCCGGAGACGCCGTGCCCGCCGATGGCCGATTGCTGGAGTCCGCATCCCTGAAAATCGAGGAGGCCGCCCTCACCGGCGAGAGCGTCCCGGTGAATAAGACCGCCGAGCCTATTGCGGCTGAGGGTGATGTGCCTTTGGGTGACCGGAAAAACATGTGCTACATGGGCTCCACTGTGGTCTATGGCCGCGGCAGCGCCGTCATTACCGCCACCGGCATGGACACCGAAATGGGTAAGATCGCCGGCGTACTGGCCCGGACGGAGCAGGAGGAGACTCCCCTCCAGCGCAAGCTGACCCAGCTGGGCAAGACTCTGTCCTACCTGGTGCTGGCCATCTGCGTGTTCATCTTCGTTTTTGACCTGCTGGTGGAGGGCGATTACTCCCTGGAGGCCATTCTGAAAACCTTTATGGTGGCCGTTTCCCTGGCCGTGGCCGCCATTCCCGAGGGCCTGGCCACGGTGGTGACGGTGGTGCTGTCTATCGGCGTTACCAACATGAGCAAGCGCGGCGCGGTGATCCGCCGCCTGACGGCAGTAGAGACCTTGGGCTGCACCCAGGTCATTTGCTCCGATAAGACCGGCACCCTTACCCAGAACAAGATGACCGTGGTGGACCACACGGGCCCCCAGCGGCTTTTGGCCACAGCCATGGCCCTTTGCAGCGATGCTGCCTGGGCAGAGGAGGGCGCTCAGGGCGAGCCTACGGAGGCGGCCCTGGTGAATTTCGCCGCCAAGGCGGGGCTGAAAAAGCCCCTGCTGGAGGAGCAGCAGCCCCGGGTGGCCGAGGCGCCCTTCGATTCCTCCCGAAAGATGATGTCCACCGTGCACCAAATCGACGGCGGCTTTATCCAGTATACCAAGGGTGCGCCGGACGAGGTGCTGCGCCTTTGCACCAGCTATATAGACAGCGGCGAAAAGCATCCCATGACCGAGGAAAAGCGCCGGGCCATTCTGCTGGAGAATAAGGCCATGGCCGACCGGGCCCTGCGTGTTTTGGCCGCCGCCCAGCGCAGCTGGGGCGACACCTTGCCTGAAGACATCAGTCCCGAGACTTTGGAACAGGATCTGTGCTTCATCGGCCTTGCGGGTATGATCGACCCCGTGCGCCCGGAGGTGAAGGACGCCATCCACCAGTGCCGCAAGGCGGGCATCCGCCCGGTGATGATCACCGGTGACCATAAGGACACCGCCGTGGCAATCGCCAAGGAGCTGGATATTCTCGACAGCGCTGACCAAGCCATCACCGGCAGCGAGCTCAACGCCTTTACGGATGAGGAGCTGGCGGAAATCGTGCCCCGCTACAGCGTCTATGCCCGGGTTCAGCCGGAGCACAAGGTGCGCATCGTCACTGCCTGGAAAAAGCGCGGCGCCATCACCGCCATGACCGGCGACGGCGTCAACGATGCCCCCAGCATCAAGACCGCCGACATCGGCGTGGGCATGGGCATCACCGGCACCGACGTCACCAAGAACGTGGCGGATATGGTCCTCTCCGATGATAACTTCGCCACCATCGTGGGCGCCGTGGGTGAGGGCCGCCGCATCTATGATAATATCCGCAAGACCATCCAGTTCCTCCTGGCCTCCAATATGAGCGAGGTGCTGGGTGTGTTCACCGCCACCCTCCTGGGCTTCACCCTCTTGGGGCCGGTGCATCTGCTGTTCATCAACCTTATTACCGATTGCTTCCCGGCCCTGGCCCTGGGCCTGGAGAAGGCGGAGCCGGATGTTATGGACCGTCCGCCCCGGGATAGCCACGACGGCATCTTCTCCGGTGGCCTGGGCTTCGATGTGGTGTATCAGGGCGTGCTTATCACTGTCATCACTTTGGCCTCCTATATCATCGGCCACTGTGTGGAGGTGGGATACTTCGAGATGCCTTCCGGTGTTTCACCTCACGGCATGACCATGGCCTTTTTGACCATGAGCATGTGCGAGATTTTCCACAGCTTCAATATGCGTTTTCAGCGGCGCAGCATTTTCTCCAGCCGCAGCCATAACAAGGTCCTGTGGGTGGCTATGCTGGGCAACCTCCTCATAACCACGCTGGTTTTGGAGGTGGGGCCCATTGCCGATGCCTTCGGCTTCACCCCCGTGGGTTGGGCCGAATACGGTATCGCCCTGGCCTTGGCCGTGCTGGTGATCCCTGTGGTGGAACTGGTGAAATTCTTCCAGCGCCGGGCCGCTAAGAGAAAGAAACGGTAAATCTGTATTCCCGAAATAAAGAGCCACCCCGGGCGCCCTCCGTAAGGAAGGGCCCGGGGTGGCTTCTTGCATCTTGGCTTAGTCGGCTCTCGAAAACGGTGCGGCCCTAATGGCTGCGCCGTTTCCTCGGTGCTGCTTGCGGGCGGCAAACGCTGCAAGTCTTTTTAACAAGCTGAAGCAAGGGCATCACAGCAAAGCCGCAATGCCCTTGTTTTTTGCATATTTTACAGGTAGCTGCGCATGCCCTCGGTGGCCATGGACTCGTCCAGGCTCAGGGTAACAGTGAACTTGACGCAATTCTCCTCGCTGAAGCGGTCCAGCCAGTGGAGGAATTTTTCCGCCTCCGCCAGATCGCTGCTGGCGGCAATTTTGGCCAGGTTGTCCACAAATACGTGAGAAATATCATAATTGCCGGCGTAGAGACCGCTGATGAAGCCGCGCAGGCATTCAAATGAATTCAAGCTATACTCCTTGGCATTGACCAGGCGAACGCTGGATTTAATGTCAAAGGTCATGTCCGCACCGGGCTCGATGCAGACCACGCTGCCGTTCTCGGACTCCACGGCACTGTGAATCAGGTCGATGAGCTGCTTTGTCTTGCCGGCACCGTTTGCGCCCATAATCAGTCTAACCATAAGAAATCACTCCTTTGTCTTTTTGCGGTTAACTTGCATTTAATATACCATACTTCTTTTCAAATGGCAATGGAGAAAGCAAAATTCATCATTTCTTCACGATTGCTTTTCCAGCTTTTCCCGCAGGGCCGCGCCCAGGTCCTCATAGCCGGGTTTACCCAGGAGAGCGAACATGTTCTTCTTATATGCCTCCACGCCGGGCTGGTCAAAGGGGTTTACATCCAGCAGATAGCCGGACAGGCCGCAGGCATAGCAGAAGAAATAGATCAGCTCGCCCAGGGTGAAGGCATTACGCTCGCCGCAGCACACGCGGATATTGGGGACACCCCCCTCCACATGGGCCAGGAGCGTGCCATCCATGGCCTGCTGCTTCAGGTCGCTCATGGCCTTGCCCGCCAGGAAGTTCAGCCCATCGCCGTTCTCTGCGTCATAGGGCACTGTCAGCTCGCCGGAATGGGGGGTAAAGCGTACCACGGTCTCAAACAGATTCCGGCGGCCCTCCTGGAGATACTGCCCCATGGAGTGCAGGTCCGCAGTATACTCTACGCTGGCCGGGAACAGGCCCTTGCCCTCCTTGCCCTCGGACTCGCCGTACAGCTGCTTCCACCACTCCGCCATAAAGCGGAAGAAGGGGTCAAAGCAGGCCAGGACCTCGATCTCCATGCCCCGGTGCTGCAGCTCATACCGGGCTGCGGCATACTGCCAGGCGGGATTTTGCTCCATGCCTGCCTGGGCACAGACATCCATCATGGACGCCGCACCGGCCATGAGCTGTCCTACATCAATACCTGCCACGGCAATGGGCAGCAAACCCACCGCCGTGAGGACGCTGTAGCGTCCGCCGATGTCATCCGGAACCACAAAGCTCTCATAGCCCTCGGCCGCGGCAAGGGATTTCAGGGCGCCCTTTTGCCGGTCGGTGGTGGCATAGATGCGCTTGGCGGCGGCCTCGTGGCCGTACTTTTTCTCCAGAAGCTGGCGGAAAAAGCGGAAGGCCACCGCCGGCTCTGTGGTGGTGCCAGACTTGGAGATGACATTCACGGAGAAGTCTACCCCCTCCAGCAGCTCCTCCACCTCTGCCAGCTGGTCGTTATCCAGGCCGTTGCCCACAAAGTAGATATTGGGTGTATTCTTCTTTTTCAGGTTATAATTGGGGGAGCACAGGCACTCGATAACACCCCGGGCCCCTAAGTAAGAGCCGCCGATGCCGATGACCACCAGAGCCTGAGAATCGGCCTGTATCCTCCGCGCTGCCGCCTGGATGCGTTCAAACTCCTCCCGGTCATACCCTTCGGGCAGGTGCACCCAGCCAGTGAACTCGCCCCCGGCGCCGGTTCCGGCACGCAGGTGGTCATGGGCCAGGCGCAGACGGGGCGTCAGTGCCGCCTCGTAGGGCAGGGGGATGAACTGCCGCATATTGTGAAGATCTACAGAGATCATAGAAAATGCCTCCTCTTTTGTTCTTTCCCCTATGTTACATCCAACCGATGGAAAATACAAGAGAAAACCGCCTGATTTCTTATCCGAAAACCGCGGCGTGGAGCAGGCGGGTAAACAGGTCCCCCCAGGTCATGCGTTCCACGGCCGCTGCTGCCGTCAGAGGAAGCTCTGCCAGGGTGGTATCCCCACTCTGCACCGTGAGAATGCCTACGGCCTGCCCCTTTTCCACAGGAGCCGACAGGTCCTCCTGCAGCTTCACCGTCCGGGTAAGGTCGCCTGCCTGGCCCTTGCCCACCAGGAGCTTGCTTTGGGCGAGCGATGCCTCCACGGAGGGGGTGCGGCCCAGCCTTACGGGAGCCACCGGCGTTTCCTCCGGGGTGATATCCGCCAGGACGTAGGTGGAGAAGCCGTAGTTCAGCATAGTCTTGGCGTCCTCAAAGCGCTGCTGGCTGGTCTCGCTCCCCAGCACCACGGCGATGAGCTCCATGCCCTCCCGCTCCGCCGTGGCGGAGATGCAATAGCCCGCAGCATCGGTGGAGCCGGTCTTCAGCCCCGTGGCCCCGTCATAAAAGCGGATGAGCTTATTGGTATTGGAAAGGCCGAACTCGCCGCCCCGGATGCTATCCATCCAGATGGTGGTGAAGCGGCGGATGTCCGGGTGATGGAGGATCAGCTCGCGGCTCATGAGGGCAATGTCCCAGGCGCTGGTTACATGGCCCTCCGCCGGCAGGCCCGTGGGATTTACAAAGTGGGTGTCCCCCATACCCAGCTCCATGGCACGGTTGTTCATCTGCTGGACAAACAGCTCTGTGACCCCGGCCACCTGCTCCGCCAGGGCCACGGCGGCGTCGTTGCCGCTGGAGACGCATACGGCCTTCAAAAGCTCCTCCACGCTGATTTGCTCTCCCTCGGACAGGTACACCTGGCTGCCGCCCATAGAGGCGGCATTGGCGCTGACGGTGACCATATCCTCATATTTCAGTTCCCCTCGTTCCATGGCCTCCATAACCAGCAGGAGCGTCATGACCTTGGTGACGCTGGCAGGCTCCAGCTTCTCATGCTCATTTTGGGCAAAAAGCACCTGGCCGGTCTCCTTTTCCATGAGCAGTGCGGCCTTGGCCTTCACGGGCAGCTCCACGGCATAGGCCGGCATCGACAGGCACAGCAGCGCCGAAAGCACCAACAGCAGCGCAAAAAACCTCTTTTTCATGACTCGCCCTCCCCATAAATTGCTGGGCTATCCTATGCGCCCGAAAGAAAAATCATGCCGGACGGCAATTTTCGGTTGCATTGGACGAAATTCTCTGCTATAATAGCTATCGCGATGCAGGGTTAGTACATCGGTAGTACATCGGCTTCCCAAGCCGAGGAGGCGGGTTCGATTCCCGTACCCTGCTCCAAAAAGAAAGACACCCCTACGGGTGTCTTTCTTTTTGGAGCAGCACTTTTGCTCCGCAAACGTGGTCGCCTGTGGGCGGGCGATTTAACGTGCAAGGGAAACCCGACTAAGGTTTCCCTTGCACACATTCCTTTCCTTGCGATATACAGGAGTGCGCACAGACAGCAAAACCTGTGGGCAATCACAAAAATAAAAGGCCGCCAAGGGCGGCCTTTTATTTTTGGATCCCGCTCCCCCTGGCCGCTCCACCCCTGGGGGTAAAGCTGCTCGGCGGAGATGAATTCTGCCTGCGCCAAGGCTTTGCCTCCTGCAGGCGGCAAGCTTTGATCATCTTTAAACAGGCACCCTTTTGGGGCGCCTGTTTGTCATCTGATTTTATGCTGCTCTATGGGCAAGATTACAGCGCGGCCATTTCCGCAGCGACGCTCTTCTCACAGGAGCGCATGGCCTCCAAGGTCTTTTCCATCAGCGCATCCAGCTCCCAGCCCAGGCGCTCGGCGCCGGTGATAATCACATCCCGGGAGCAGCCGGCAGCGAACTTCTTGTCCTTGAACTTTTTCTTAATGCTCTTGAGCTCCATGTCCTGCACACTCTTGCTGGGGCGCATGAGGGCGGCTGCCCCGATGAGCCCCGTGAGCTCGTCGGCGGCAAAGAGCACCTTTTCCATTTCATGGGTGGGCTCCACATCGCAGCAGATGCCGTAGCCATGGCTGCACACAGCGTGGATGAATTCCTCGCTGCAGCCGGCTTCCTTCAAAAGCTCCGGGGCCTTGACACAGTGCTGCTCCGGCCACTGCTCAAAGTCGATGTCGTGGAGCAGACCTACGGTGGCCCAGAAGTCTGCATCCTCCCCGTAGCCCAGCTGGTTGGCATACCAGCGCATGACGCCCTCTACGGTCAGGCCGTGCTGGATGTGAAACGGCTCCTTGTTATATTTTTTCAGTGCGGCGAGAGCCGCATCCCTGCTGATACACTCTTTCATAAAGGGCGTCCTCCTTATATTGATTTTGCCCTATTGTAGCAGCAAATTGTGTGTATTGCAAGACCTATCTTTTAAATCGACATTTGCTTTTCCAAAAGTGTCAGGACCTGCCTGGCGTGGCGGTATTCATCCCGGGACAGCTCCCGGAAGATCTCCGCCAGGCACTCGTCGGTGGTCTCCTCCGAGGCCCGCCGGTAATTCAGCCCCCCGCAGCTCTCCTCATGGTATCGCAGACGTAAAACTTCCCGCCAGGAGGAAACGCATCCCTCCCCCGGCTGCGGCACCGCCGGGCAATAGATCTGGCCGGTGATAAGATAGTATACGCCCAGGAGCCGCCGGGCATGGCCTCCCTCCTCCGCTGCCAGGCGGCGCATAAGCTGCCGGGCCATGGGAGACGGTGCCATGGCGGCGTAGGTCAGGTAGCCCCGCCGGTCCGACAGCTCCTCCTCAATAAAGCCCCGGATCACATCCGCATCCTGCTGGGCGTTTACGCCCATACAGCACACATTCACCGCGTCCTGGGCCGCATCCGCCGGATACGGCTGCAGGGCAGGATTCACCCGCTGCCAGACAGCCCTCTTTTGCTCCATAGTCTGATGATTTTCCATGCCAGCACCCCTTTCTCTGCCATCCATTGTATGCACCAGGGGATGGACGCTTTACTTTTTAGAAATAATCCGATACACTAAGGAAAAGGAGTGTGTTTTTTATGACCCTGCAGCAACTGAAATACGCCGTGACGGTGGCCGAGTGCGGCACCATCAGCGCCGCCGCCGAAAAGCTGTTTATCTCCCAACCCAGCCTTACCACTGCCATACGGGAGCTGGAATCGGAGATGGGTGTGACCATATTCTCCCGGACCAACCGGGGTGTTATCGTGTCACGGGAGGGGGAGGAATTCTTGGGCTACGCCCGGCAGATCCTCTCTCAGGCCCAGCTGCTGCAGGAGCGGTTCAGCGGTCGGGAGCAGGGGGAGAAGCGCTTTGCTGTGTCCAGCCAGCACTTTAACTTTACGGTGCTGGCCTTTTCCCGGTTGGTGCAGAATTTTCGGGGGCCACGGTACAGCTTCCATTTTCGGGAGACCACTACCTATGAGGTGCTGGAGGATGTGAGCCAACTGCGCAGCGAGGTGGGCATTCTGGCGCTGAATGAGGATAACGAGCGATTCCTGCGGCGGATGTTCGGCAAGCTGGGCTTGGAATTCACAGAGCTGAAGCGGGTGCAGGCGGAGCTGTTCGTCTCTGCGGAGCACCCCCTGGCCGGTCGCAGATTCGTGACGGTGGAGGACGTGAGTCCCTATCCCTGCATCACCTTTGAGCAGGGGGAGCACAACGGACAGTTCTTTTTTGAGGGCCTGTCCGCCGTGGCTGCGCAGTCCCACAAAACCATCTGTGTGCGGGAACGGGCCACGGAGTATCAGCTTCTGCGGGCCCTCAATGGATTCAGCCCGGATGTGGGAGTATCTGCCATGTACCGAGAGGAGTTTGTGAGCCTGCCTTTGGAGCCGAAGCAGTTCCACACCATTGGATATATCCTGCGCCGGGATGTGACTCCCTCCCCCATGACCTTGGAGTACATACAGGCCCTGCGGGAGGCAGCGTCGATATAGGATGTAACTATATACAGCTTAGTTTTTCTGTATTTTACAAATATCAGATCTATCCTTATACTGAGGACAACAAAGCAAAACAGAATAAAATGCTGAAAGGAGATCTGAAAGTATGAAAAGCAAAGCTGCAGCCCGTGTGGTGGTCGCCGTGGCTCTAATGGCCGTGATTGTGCTGGCCCTGTTTTTTATCATGACCGGCAATTTTAACATCTTCACCCAGATTGCCTGTTTCCCCCTGGGCCTTCTGTTCTTCGTTGAACTGAGCCTCATCTGTTCCCTGGTTTGATCCGGTTTTTCCTTCTGCGCTTCCTCTCTCCATCCCGCCCGGTGAGCCTCTCAGCTCGCCGGGCCTTTTTGCGCCCATTTTTCCTTGCAGCCCTCTGCAGGAGACGGCAAATATGTCGGCCCATCCCACCGCGCACCAAGGCACCCTGCAGCCGGCACATGGGATATGCCCTGATGGGGGTGTATTCTGTGTAAAATTTTCCTGAGCAGGGAAAAATAAGGCGGGGCGGATTGCTTTTGCCCGGCGATTCTGCTACAATAAAAAACGTATGAGTCGAAATATGTCTTTTGGTGCAATTGCAACATTCACAAGGGACAAGATTTGGTATAGTACGGATGAAAAGACCTCAGAAGGAGGAAGGATTCATGTTAGAGCTGAAAAACATCTGTTACCGCGTCTCCACCCCGGAGGGCCCGGTGGACATCCTCAACCACATCGACCTAACCATTCCCGACCATAAGCTGGTAGTTTTCACCGGCCCCAACGGCGGCGGCAAGACTACCCTGGCCAAGGTGATCATGGGCCTGGTACAGCCCACGGAGGGGCAGATCCTCTACAACGGCCAGGATGTGACGGGCCTTTCTATCACTGAACGTGCCCGCCTGGGCATTAGCTATGGCTTCCAGCAGCCCCCCCGCTTCAAGGGGATCACCGTCCATGATCTGCTTCTTTTGGCGGCGGGCAGCGAAAAGCTCTCCAAGGACCGTTGCTGCCAGTATCTAACGAAGGTGGGCCTGTGCGCCAACGATTATCTGGATCGGGAGGTGGATGTATCCCTCTCCGGCGGCGAGGTCAAGCGCATTGAGATTGCCACCATCCTGGCCCGCGGCAGTGAGCTGATGATCTTCGACGAGCCCGAGGCCGGCATCGACCTGTGGAGCTTCGCCCGCCTCACCGAGACCTTTGAACAGATCCATCAGGAGGGTCACTCCACCATGATTATCATCTCCCACCAGGAGCGTATCATCCAGCTGGCGGATGAAATAATCGTCGTCTCCGGCGGCGCCATCGCCCACCGGGGCACCACGGAGGAGGTTTTCCCTCTGATCCTGGCGGACACCCTGGGCGGCTGCCCGGTACTGGAGAAAAAGGAGGTCAAGCTATGATTACCGACATCGACGCCAAGCTGCTGGAAAAGATCGCCGATCTCACCGGCAAGCCCGTAGGCGCCTTCAATATCCGCAAAGACAGCGGCTGTGAGGCCCGCCAATCCACCGAGCACATCGAGATCACTCCCAAGACCGATGGCAAGCAGGGCATTGACATCCGTATCAAGGCCGGCACCAAGGGCGAGCAGTGCCACATCCCCGTCATCATCAGCAAGACTGGGCTTTCCGAGCTGGTGTATAACGATTTTTATGTGGGCGATGATTGCGATGTAGAGATCGTCGCCGGCTGCGGCATCCACAATTCCGGCTGTAATGAGAGCCGCCACGACGGTGTACACACCTTCTACATCGGCAAAAACAGCCGGGTCCACTATTCTGAAAAGCACTACGGCGAGGACGCCCCCGGCGAGACCGGCCGCAATGTAATGAACCCCCAGACCATCGTCCACCTGGGGGAAAACTCCACCATGCAGATGGACACCGTCCAAATTCGCGGCATCGACTCCACCAAGCGCGACACCCGTTTCTACTGTGAGAAGGGCAGCGAGGTGGTGGTCACCGAGCGCCTGCTGACCCACGGCAAGCAGGAGGCCGAGAGCGATATGCATATCGAGCTTAACGGCGAGGATGCCAAGGGCCGCGTCATTTCCCGTTCCGTTGCTCAGGATGATTCCAAGCAGGTGTTCCACCCGGTGATGGTGGGCAACAGCCAGTGCTTCGGTCATGTCCAGTGCGACTCTATCATCATGGGCCACGCCCACATCGAGTCCATCCCCGCCATCACTGCCAACTGCCCCGACGCACAGCTGATCCACGAGGCCGCCATCGGCAAGATCGCCGGTGACCAGCTGCTGAAGCTGGAGACCCTGGGGCTCACCCCGGAGGAGGCCGAGGAGACCATCCTCAAGGGATTTTTGGAGTAAACGGCTATCCGCCAACGCAAAAAAGAAGACTACCCTTCGGGTAGTCTTCTTCGTTTTTCAAAAAATCCTGCAAAGCTTGCCGCCTGCAGCGGAAAAATAATATACATAGCAGACTCAGGGCATTTTTCCGGAAAACAGGAGCTTTTTCGGCGGTCTCAAGCAAGGGCATCGCGGCTCTGCCGCGATGCCCTTGCCCTTTTTCAAACCCGGTACACCAGTGCATCAAAATCCCGCACGATCTCATCGCGCTTGGTGTCCTGTACATAGACATTGTTCGTCTCGTCAAAGGCCAGGCGCATGGCAAAGTCCTTGGCCTCGTCGATGCTGTCGGTTTCAAAAAAGACCCGATACTCCTCTGCGGCCTGATTGATTTTTTTGTGCATAATGTGAAAGCGCATAAAAGCCTCCCGAAAAATAGTGGTTTCATAAGGATCCGGCAGAGCTTACCGCCCGCAGGCGGCAGGAAGCTTTGCGCAGACCATGCAGCGAGTGCGCAGGGCGGTCTGCAAACCTTATGGCGGAGAAAACGGAGATTTTTCGCCGGCAAAAATAGGGGTGTATTTTTCAGTATACCCCATAATATCAGGAAAAACAAGCCGCCCTACCACCAAATTTTTCACAAATTTTGGCTCCGAAATTTGGCTCCCGGAAAAAGGAAAAACCCCTTTCCACCGGCCTCCCGGGGATGTATAATTGCAATGTTATTTTGAAAATGTGATGCGTAAAGAAGAGGTACTGCACATGAAGATCGGATTTGACAACGACAAGTATTTGGCCCTGCAGGCCGAGCACATCAAGGAGCGCCGCAGCCAGTTCGGCGATAAGCTGTATCTGGAGTTCGGCGGCAAGCTCTTTGACGACTACCATGCCTCCCGGGTACTGCCCGGCTTCCAGCCCGACAGCAAGATCCGCATGCTGGCGACGATGAAGGATGATGTGGAGATCGTCATTGCCATCTGTGCCGGGGATATTGAAAAGAGCAAGATGCGCGGCGATTTGGGCATCAGCTATGACGACGATGTCCTCCGCCTGACGGACGTGTTCCGGGGCCTGGGCTTTTATGTGGGCTCCGTGGTTATCACCCAGTATGCCGGCCAGCCCGCCGCCGATGCCTTTATCAAGCGTCTCACCGCCCTGGGTGTTAAGAGCTATAAGCACTATCCCATTGCCGGCTATCCCTCGGATGTGGCGCACATCGTCTCCGATAACGGCTTAGGCAAGAACGACTATATCGAGACCAGCCGCTCCATCGTGGTGGTCACGGCCCCGGGCCCCGGCAGCGGTAAAATGGCCACCTGCCTGAGCCAGCTCTATCATGAGAATAAGCGGGGCATCCGGGCAGGCTACGCCAAGTATGAGACCTTCCCCATCTGGAATCTGCCCCTGAAGCACCCGGTGAATCTGGCCTATGAGGCCGCCACTGCCGACCTCAACGATGTGAATATGATCGACCCCTTCCACCTGGAGGCCTACGGCAAGACCACCGTAAACTACAACCGGGATGTGGAGATTTTTCCGGTGCTCAACGCTATGTTTGAGAAGATCCAGGGTACCTCCCCCTATAAATCCCCCACGGACATGGGCGTGAATATGGCGGGCTTTGCCATTGTGGACGATGCCGCCTGCCAGGCGGCCAGCCGCATGGAGATCCTCCGCCGCTATTATACGGGCCTGGTGGACCGGGTCAAGGGCAAGTGCGACGAGTGCGTGGTGCGCAAGCTGGAGATCGTTATGCAGCAGGCGGGTGTAACCCCGGATATTTGTCCGGCGGTCCGGGCCTCTTTGGATAAGGCTCAGGCCACCGGCGCCCCTGCCGGAGCTATGGTGCTGCCCGATGGCCGCGTGGTCACCGGCAAGACCAGCTCTCTCCTGGGCCCCTCTGCGGCCATGCTTCTTAACGCAGTGAAGCTCCTGGCGGGCATTGACAAGGACCTGGACCTGCTGCCTGCCTCCATCATCGCGCCCATCAGCGACATGAAGCTCCGGCACCTGGGCCACCATAACCCCCGTCTGCACTCCGACGAGGTGCTCATTGCCCTGTCCATCTCCGCCGTCACCAACCCCTTGGCGGAGCGGGTGCTGAAAAAGCTGGATGATCTGCGGGGCAGCGAGGCACACTTCTCCGTCATCCTCTCTGAGGAGGACGCCAAGCTCTACAAGCGCCTGGGCATCCACGTCAGCTGCGAGCCGAGGTACGAGGTCAAGAAGCTGTATCACAAGTAAATGCGAACACATCCGCCGGACCTTAAAGTCCGGCGGATGTGTTTTTGTCAGCTACCCTTATATTTTCTCCTGGTGGCCAAGCCGCCCCGGATGTGCCGCTGCGCCTTGTTTTCCTCCAAAACCGCCTTTACCTGCAGGTAAAGGGATCGGTTGAACAGGGGCAGCCGCTGGGAAATGTCCTTGTGTACCGTGGATTTACTGATGCCGAACTTCCGGGCGGCATCCCGGACGGTCCCCCGGCACTCTATGATGTAAACGGCCTCATCGCAGGCCCGTTGTTCCATGTTTCCCTTCATCGGCAACACTCCCAAGCTTGAATGATACATTTCATCCTATGCTGAGGGGTGTGCCGATATGAAAAAATCAAGGGAACAGGCGGAGCCAATGCTCCGCCTGTTCCCTTGAAAAAGAAAAAGAGAAAAAGAAATGAAAAAGATGAGACCGGCAAGGTAAGTTGTTTCCCTTACCGTGGTTACAGTATGCCCCTCTTTCCTTAAAATACTCCTAAAAAAATGTTAATAAATTTTGAAGTCGGGGCGCACACTGACATGCAATCTATATATCCTTGCGCCGCATCCGCTATAAAGCTATTGCCCTTTACTTCTTCCGCCACGCTGCCGGCACAAACAGCAGCAGCATCGGGTAGATCTCCAGCCGCCCCAGCAGCATCCCGGCACACAGAAACAGCTTGATGGCCGGGGAATAGGGAGAGTAGTTCCCCAGGGGCCCCACCATGCCGAAGCCGGGGCCCACGTTGTTAAAGCAGGAGATAGAGGCAAATAGGTTCGTTTCCAAGTCAAATGGAGAGAAGGACAGGGCCACCAGCAGCCCTGCAACGCACAGCATATACAGGGCAAAATACACTACGATGCTGTGGGCGGTCTGCTCACTCAGGTGGTGCCCATCCAGCTTGATGACGTCCACCATCCGTGGGCGCAGGGTGTGGCGCAGCTCTCGCCGGATCATCTTGCACAGGATGGTCAGCCTGGATACCTTCAGGCCGCCGGCGGTGCTGCCGGCACAGCCGCCCACAAACATCAGCATCAGCAGCACCATCTTGCTCAGAGGGGACCACACGGTAAAGTCTGCGGTGATAAAGCCTGTGGTGCTCATGATGGAGGTCACCTGGAACGCCGCCTGCCGCAGCGAAACGGAGAAGGACTGGTACAGGGGCAAAATGTCGATGGTAATGGCCGCCACGGACACCAGAACGATGCCTGCATACACCTTGAGCTCCGTGTTGCGCAGGAACTCGGTCCCGCGTTTGAGCAGGAGCAGGTAGTAGAGGTTGAAGTTCACGCCGAACAGGAACATGAATGCCGTCAGCACCCATTGGATGTAGGGACTAAAGTTGGCAGCGCTGGCGTTGTATGCGCCAAAGCCGCCGGTGCCTGCGGTGCTCAAGGCGTGCACCACGCTGTCAAACAGGCTCATGCCGCCGAGCAGGAGGAACACGATCTCCAGCACGGTTAGTGCCATGTACAGCAGATAGAGGATTCTGGCCGTGTCCTTGGATTTAGGGGCCAGCTTGTCCATGGTGGGGCCGGGCATTTCCGCCTTGAGGATGTTGATGGATCGGTCCGGGGTCTTCAGCAGCATGACCACAAACACCAGGATCCCCATGCCGCCGATCCAGTGGGTGAAGCTCCGCCAAAAGAGCATCCCCCGGCTCAGAGCCTCCACATCGGGCAGGACGGTGGCACCGGTGGTGGTAAAGCCGCTGACCGTCTCAAAAAACGCATCCACATAGAGCGGGATCTCCCGGGAGAATACAAATGGCAGCGCGCCGATGGCGGAGAGCATGATCCAGGTCAGGGCCACGATCATGAACCCGTCCTTGATGGAGCTGCTGCCGTGCTCACCCCGGCACAGCTTCGTCAGAAGGAAGCCCACGGCCAGGGCCACTAAAATAGTCAGGGCAAAGCTCAGGGCGCACTTTTCCCCATACAGCAGGGAAACCGCCATAGGCAGCACCAGCAGTGCTGCCTCCAGCAGCACCACCCGTCCCATGGTGAATAAAACCATCTTATAATTCATGGGGCTTCACGCCCTCCTTTCCCCGTTGCCTTGTCGGCACAGGCATTATACCACTGCGGCGGCCATTCGTCCACAGGAAAAACTACTTTTCCGTCAGCTCCTTCAGATAAAGGATGGCCTCCCGGTAGCCGGCCAGCCCTTTTCCCTTGATGACCTTGCGGCAGGCCATGCCGGTGTAGGAAATATGGCGGTAGGGCTCCCGCTTTTCCGGGTCAGAGATATGCACCTCCACGGCAGGGAGATCCACTGCCCGCAGGGCGTCGGCTATGGCGATGCTGGTGTGGGAGTATCCGGCGGGATTGATGACGATGCCGCCGCAGCCGTCCCGGGCCTTTTGAATTTCGTCGATGAGCACGCCCTCGTGGTTGGATTGTACGCAGATGCATTCCAGCCCTGCCTCCCGGCAGGTCTGCTCCGCCAGGGATACCAGATCCTCGTAGGTCTCCCGGCCATAAATTTCCGGCTCCCGCAAACCCAGCAGGTTCATATTCGGGCCGTTCAACACCAGAATTTTCATACCATGCACTCCTTTAGCCGCCGGAGAGCATCCTCCGGGGTGCCGTTATTCAAAATAGCCTCATCGCTGAAGTGCTCATACAGGGCACATCTCTGCCGGTATAGCTCCGAAAGGTCGCTCTCGCGCAGCAAGGGCCTGCCGGGAGCCTCCAGCTTGCAGATGTCCCGCTGCAGCCAAATGACTTTTCCGTTCTGCCGCAGCAGGCGCCGGTTCTCCGGCCGGGTTACACAGCCGCCGCCGGTGGCCAGGATGCCGCCCCAGTGCCTGCCCAGGTCCGCCAGGACCTCCGTCTCCAGGGCTCGGAATTTTTTTTCGCCCCAGCGGTCAAAAACATCCTGGATGGACAGTCCTGTCCGCCGGACGATCTCCTCGTCGCTGTCCCAAACCGGTCGGCCTGTGGCCGCCCCCAGCAGCCGGGCCAGGGTAGTCTTTCCGCTGCCGGGCATGCCGATGAGAATCAGATTCTCCGTTTGCCGCCGCAGGACGCCTTCCACCTGGGAAATCTTGGAAATACCCATGGCCTCACCTAAAAACAGAGCGGCAGAGGCGGCGGCCTGTGCCGCCAGCATACTCAGGCCCCCGGAGCAGGGGATGCCCAGATCTTCTGCCTGGAGCAGCAGGGCTGTCCGGGCGGGGTTATAGATGAGGTCAGCCACAAGACATAGATTGGGAAATATTTCCAAATCCACAGCGGCCTCTCCGTTGTGGGGATACATACCCACCGGGGTGGCATTTACTATGATTTGTGCGTCCTTATACTGGGATATATGGCGGTATGTGCTATACAGTATCCCATTGTTTTTTCCATAAAAATCACCGGGCTTTTCCGTGCGGGAGAGCACGGTGACGGCGGCGCCCATCTGCCGCAGAACAGCGCATGCAGTGCCGCCGGCTCCGCCAGCGCCCAGCACCAGGGCCCGCTTCCCGGCCACGGGGACCCCGGCCTTTTCCAGCAGATACCGAAAGCCAAAGGCGTCGGTATTGTCCCCGAAAATGCTGCCGTCCCGCCGCCGCAAAAGGGTGTTTACGTTGCCGGTTTCCCGGGCGATGGGGGAGAGGGAATCGCAGAGGGCATAGGCTGTTTTTTTGTAGGGAATGGTCACATTCAGCCCATCCCAGGAGCCGTTTTTCAGAAAGTCCTCCACTTGGTCGGGAGCCTTTTCAAAGAGGGTGTAGGCATAGTTCCCCAGCAGGCTGTGCAGCAGCGGAGAATGGCTGTGTGCAAGGGTTTGCCCCAATAATCCGCAGCGCATCACTCTACCTCGCCGGAGAGGATCTTCTCCTGATAAGTGCGGCTCTGTGCCATAAGCAGACGGTAAAGGTCCCGGGCATATTCGGCCAATTCCGGGGGTACGGAGTCGGCCGCCTGGAGCAGCTTTTCCTCCTCCCGCCGGGGGTCATGGATCGGCAGGTGCGCCCCCTGCTTGACTCGGGCGATGGCCTCGGACAGGGCCATCCGCCGGGCGAAAAGAGCCAGCAGTGCCCGGTCGGTCTCGTCCATTTCCCGGCGTAAATCAATGAGATTCATGTTCCGTTTCCTTTCTGTCAGAGAGCATAGCGTCATATATGGCAAACGCCGCCGCTGCCTCCACACAGGGCACCGCCCGGGGCACGATGCATGGATCGTGCCGACCGGAAACCTGCAGGGTCACCGGCTGCATTTTTTTCAGGTCCACGCTTCGCTGGGGCAGGGCGATGGAGGGGGTGGGCTTGATAGCCACACGGAAATCTATGCACATTCCGGTGGAAATACCCCCTAAAATGCCGCCGCAATGATTGGTTTCTGTAACGATTTTGCCGTTATCATCCAAAACAAAAGGGTCGTTGTTTTCGCTGCCCCGGAGCCGGGCGGAGGTAAAGCCGCTGCCGAAGGCGATGCCCTTCACAGCGGGGATGCCGAACACGGCGGCGCTGAGCCGGGACTCCAGCCCGTCAAAAAGTGGGCCGCCTATCCCGGCGGGCACGCCCAGGATCCGACATTCGATGACGCCGCCCAGGCTGTCGCCAGCGGCCTTTGCCTCCAGGATGGCCTGGGCCATGGCCTCGCCTTGGGCCTCATCCACCACAGGGAAAGGCTTATCCGCCGTGGAGGAGAGCAGCTGGCCCCGGTCATTCACAGGACCGATGGAGCTAATGCGGGAGAGAACGGAAATACCCGCCTGCTCCAGCAGCTGCAGACAGATACCCCCGGCTATGCACAGCGCCGCCGTCATCCGCCCGGAAAACGGGCCGCCGCCGGGCTCAATGCGGCCATATTTTACATAGGCGGTGTAGTCCGCGTGTCCCGGCCGGGGTACGGCGGAAAGTATCTCATAATCGGCGGAGCGGACGTCGGTATTTTCGATGACGCCGGTGATGTCCTCTCCAGTGGTAACGCCGCCGTTCAGGCCCGAGAGAAATCGGGGAATATCCGCCTCCCGCCGGGCTGTGGAGAGAGGGCTGCGGCCCGGAGCCCGGCGGTCCAAAAACGCCTGCAGCGCCGCCGAGGACAGGGCCTTTCCGGCGGGGATGCCAGCCAGGGTCATGCCGATGACCGGGCCGTGGGAGCGGCCGAACAGGGTCAGACGGAGGGTGTCTCCGATGGTGCTGGACATGGCGCTTCTCCTTTCAAGGATTGAAAATCTGCCCAAAAGGCGGGGTAGGATTTGCTTACGCAATCGGCATCCCGAACCGTGACGGGTGCATCTGCCGACAGGGCCGCCAGGGCGGCGGACATGGCCAGGCGGTGGTCGCCCATGGGATCAACTGTGCCGCCCTGCAGATGGGAAACGCCGTGAATGAGCAGACCGTCGCCGTCTACGGTGAGGCACCCGCCCAAGCTGTTTAATAGCTCGGCAATGCCCTGCAGCCGGTCGGATTCCTTATAGCGCAGGCGCCGGGCGTTTTGGATATGGCTCTCCCCCTCCGCTGCGGCGGCCAAAACGCTCAGGGGGGGAATGAGATCGGGAATGGGCCGGGCGTCTATATCTGTGGCCCGGAGCCGCCCCTTCCGGATGGTGATGCAGCCGGAGGAGAGATTTACCACCGCCCCCATCTGCCGCAGCAGGGGCAGCAAGGCACTGTCGCCCTGCCGGGTGGGCAGGGACAGCCCATCCACGGCAATGCCCTCCCGGCTCATGGCCCCGGCACAGAGGAAAAAGGCGGCGGAGGACCAATCTCCCTCCACAGTGAGAGGGGAGGGGAGCCGGTAGCGCTGGCCGCCGGGGATCCGATAGCGGCTGCCTGTCCGGTACAGGGAGATGCCCGCTGCAGCCAGGACCTCCTCGGTCATGGCGATATAAGGGGCGGACTCCGGCGCGGAGGTGAGGGTGAGGGTACTGTCTCCCGACAGCAGAGGTAAGGCCAGCAGCAGGGCGGAGACGAACTGAGAGGAGACGTCCCCCGGGAGGACATAGTCCCCGGACCGCAGCTGCCCCTGACAATGGAGGTCACAGCCGTCTGCCGTGGCGGACATGCCGTGGCGGACCAGCTCCGCTAAAAGGGGCTCTAAGGGTCGTTGGGGCAGGCGGCCCTCCCGGTGGAACACGGCATTTATGCCCAAAGCGCCCACCAGGGGCAGGAGAAAGCGCAGGGTGGCGCCGCTCTCCCGGCAGGGCAGGATGCAAGGCTTTCGCCGTGGGGCGAGGAGGGGGGCGACCTCATAGGTCTCCGGCGCGATTTCCCGGATATCGGCGCCCAGAGCCTGCAGACAGGACAGGGTGGCGCGGATATCCCCACAGACGCCCCGGCAATGAATGGTGACCGGGGCCCGGCTCAATGCGGCGGCGATGAAAAACCGGTGGGCATAGGACTTGGAGGCGGGAACGGTGACCCGGCCTGTGCGGGGGCCGGGGAGAATGGTTTGATTCATGATAGACCTCCGTCCCGAAGCCAGGAAACAAAGTCCCGGGCCGGGATCGTCTCCACCCGGCAGCGGCCTACAGCCTCCGGCAGGATGAGAGGCAAGCGGTCCCCCCGGCGCTTCTTGTCGGACAGGGCGGCCCGGGCGATGGCCTGGGCGGAAAAGTCCGTGTGGGTAGGGAGGTCATAGGAGGCCAAAAGACGCTCCAGGTCGGAAAGGGCCTCCGGAGTGCAAAGACCGCGATGGCAGGCGGCCCGGGTGAGGACGGCCATGCCTATGGCCACTGCTTGGCCGTGGGAAACGGCATAGTGAGAGCAGATCTCGATGGCGTGGCCCACCGTGTGGCCGAAGTTCAGGAGCCGACGGCAGCCGGTGTCCCATTCGTCGGATTGGACAAAGTCTCTTTTAATCTCTACGCAGGCGGAGATCACCTGCTCCGGCAGCCGGGAGACCGGCTCCGAGAGCAGGGCGGAGTAGAGGGGGCCGCCGGAGAGCATGGCGTATTTGACAAGCTCCCCACAGCCGTTTTGGTATTCCTGCGGAGGGAGCGAGTGCAGCAGGTCCGGATCGCACAGCACCAGGGCGGGCTGATGAAACGCACCCACCTGATTCTTGCCCCCGGGGAGGTTCACAGCGGTCTTGCCGCCCACGGAGGAGTCCACCGCCGAGAGCAGGGTGGTGGGCACCTGTACATAGGGGATGCCGCGCTGATAGGTGGCGGCGGCAAAGCCCGCCAGGTCTCCTGCTACGCCGCCGCCCAGGGCAACGATCAGGTCGCTGCGGGTGAAGCCTGCGGTCAGGAGGGCCTGCTGCAGGGCGGCATAGGTCGAAAGAGTTTTGGAGCGCTCCCCATGGGGAAAGACAAAGCGCTCCGGGCAGAAGCCCGCGTCCCGGAGGGAGCGCTCCGCCGCCGGGCCATAGAGGGCGGATACCGTGTCATCCGACACCACCATCACGGACCGGGGGGCGGCGAAAAGGCCCCGCAGATGCGTGCCCAGGTCGGACAGCAGGCCGCTGCCGATACGAACCTCATAGGGGTGGGAGGCGCTGATGGAAACGGCCCTCATAGTTCCGAGCTCCTGCGTACCGCCGACACCTGGCGGCTCAAACGGGCAAACTGCTCCGGCAGCAGGGCCTGGCCCCCGTCGCACAGGGCGTGGAGGGGGTCGTTGTGGACCTCAATGAGCAGGCCGTCACACCCGCAGGCGGCGGCGGCCAGGGCCATGGGCGGCACCAGGGAGGCACGGCCCACGGCATGGCTGGGATCTACGATGACGGGCAGGTGGGTCAGCTCGTGGAGCAGGGGAACGGCGGAGAGATCCAAGGTGCTGCGGGTGCCGCCGCTGAAGGTGCGGATGCCCCGCTCGCAGAGAATGACGTTTTCGTTGCCGCCGGAGAGAATGTACTCGGCACTGAGAAGCAGCTCCTGCACCGTGGCGGCAGGGCCGCGCTTGAGCAGCACCGGCTTGCGGCAGCGGCCCAGGGCACGCAGAAGATCGTAATTCTGCATATTCCGGGCGCCTACCTGGAGAATATCCACGTCCTCAAATAGAGGCAGGTCAGTGGCGCTCATAATCTCGGAGACAACGGGCAGGCCCGTTTCCCGGCGGGCGGTGCGCAGAAGCGCCAGCCCCTCTTCCCGCAGGCCGGAGAAGCTGTAGGGGGAGGTGCGGGGCTTATAGGCGCCGCCCCGGAGGAGCTGCGCCCCGGCAGCCTGGACGCTGCGGGCGATGGAAAGGAGCTGCTCCTCTGACTCCACGGTACAGGGGCCGGCCATGAGACAGAAATGGCCGCCGCCGATGAATACATCTCCCACCTGCACCACGGTGTCCGCCGGGTGCGAGCGGCGGGAGGCCAGGGGGAGTGGATCCGCCAGGGGCAGGACGCTCTCCACCATAGGGAGAGAGGAAAGAATACCGGTGTCCGCCCGGTCCGTTTGCCCTGAAAGCAGCAGGATGGTCTTGCCCTGACAGAGCTGCCTGGTGGCGGTCAGGCCCAGGCCCTCCAGGTAGGCGGTGAGCCGGGCATCCTGCTGGGGTGAGATGTCTTTATTCAGCACAAGGATCATGGTTTTCATCCTCCGGGTTTGCAATAAAAAAACGCACAGGTAACACCTGCGCGGCAAGGTCGGACAGCGGTGGCCGGCCAAAAAAGTCGTTACAGGCCATGGCTGTATATTTTTGATTTAGTATAAATGATTTTATCACGGTTCGGAGAGTGTGTCAACCTTTTCCGGCCAAAAGGGAAGGGTGTCTGCAGGTTTGTAAAGCGTATTGCATATGGAACAGGGAGCGCTGCGGGCGACAGCCGGGCATGCATACCATGCGGTCAAGCTGCGAAGAAAATTTCGGAAGAATAGGCGGATTACTCGGGCCTTCAGCGGGGAATAGGGCGATTTAGCCTTACCTTATGAGCCCATAATCTGCAAATCCCTTTTACCCGATCCAATAGTACTGTTCTTCTATGCCAATGGCATTTTTTTCACAAAGCTATTGACAAGTTGAAGGACATGTTGTATCCTTTCTTCAGATGTACGAACATTATTACATTATTGGAGGCTATGATGAAAGGTAAAACATATGCTGAGATCAAACACCAGTATGAAGCGCTTAAAGCCACATCTGCCCTCATCGCTGAGCGCAGAGAGGAACTGTGCGCCTTTTGGAAAGCGGCTGCACCGGCACACATTGTGGTGCTCGGGTGCGGGTCGAGCTTTCAACTGAGCACAGCGCTGGCCAGCAGCTTAAATCTCTCCCAGGATATTCCTGCAGTAAGCATCCCCGCAGGTGATCTTTTGGTTCATCCACAGTGGTACACCCACGTGATGACCGGGGCCCTTGTCATCACCCTTTCCCGCTCCGGTGAAACCAGCGAGCTTATTTATTCGCTCCAAAAAATCCGGAAGGATTTCCCGGCCAACAAGGTCCTGTCCGTCACCTGTGTGTGCGATTCCCAGGTGAAGAATTACACGGATATGCTCCTGGAGCTTCCCTGGGCCTTTGATGCCAGTGTTTGCCAAACCAGCTCCGTTGTAAACCTGTATGCTGCGCTGGAGCTTATCATTGGATATGTCACCGGGGACGAGAAAAAGGTGGCCGATATTCATTGGCTTGCCGAAAACGGAGACGCATATCTGTCCGGTGTAGAGCCCGCCGTGAAGGAGCTGGCGGCAAAGCCTTGGAATAATGTCACCGTGCTTTGCGACGGTGAGGCAAACGGTCTGGCTGAGGAAGGCGCCCTTGCCTTCAACGAGATCGCATACAGACCCTCCATGTGCAAGCATATACTGGACCTACGGCACGGCCCTATCGTGCTGATAGATTCTGAAACCCTTGTCCTGGCCTGCCTGAATAATGACAATTTTGAGTATCAGCGTGGGCTTATTGCCGATGTTGCCAAAAAAGGCGCTCTCATCGTTGCCTTCAGTGCAGAAACGCTGCCTGCGCTGGATGGCGTATCTGCCCAATTCAGTGTGAAGCAAGAGCTGCACCCTGTGGCTGCCGCCCTTGCCATGATGCCCATTGCGCAGCTCCTTTCCGTCTACAAGGCTGCCGAGATAGGCGTCGACCCGGACAATCCGGATGGTCTCGACGCCTGGATAAAACTCAACTGACACATAGTAAGGCGCGTCCTGCGTCTGCGCAGGAGGATTTTCCAGCGCATGAAATCTCCCTCCCCATGCCGCTCCTCCCTGCAAAAAATCGAGGCAGAATCTCTGCCTCGATTTTTATTCACAAATCGCCTTGCAACCCATGCTTCTTAGCTATATCGGCCGGGAAAGCCCGCTCATTTACCAATCCGATTTTTTTCGGGCAAAGGCCGCGATGACGCTCTCTATGCCGAAAAGTACCAGATATACCGCTACCAGATAGCTGATGGCACGGATGGTCAAGAACGAGAGCATGGGGCTAAAGAGCATCATAAAGCCCAAAATCAGGCCCAGAATGTTGAGAAACAGGGAGAAATAATAGTAAAATGAGTTGCCGATCAGCCGGACCAGATTCACCCGGGTTAGGCCGGAAATGCAGTGGGCAATGAACCAGATAGGCATCAGGATGGTCAGCGCCCACTTGCCCACGTTGGGGTTAGCCAGCAGCATAATGCCGCACATAACGCTCAGAATCCCCGCAATCAGCGACAGCATAGGCCCAAACCCGGTGAACCGGGACAGACGCACATACACCACAATGTCCTCAATGCCCAGGGCAATGGCGATGATGCCATAGACTACCACCAAGCCTGAGAGCATGCTCTCGGGCCTTGCAAAGGTGAACACGCCCAACAGGATCAGCAGAATGCCCGCAATCAGCTCACTCCAGCCGAAGCCGCCTTTCCTTTTCATTTCGAAGCCCCCTCCTTATCCTGCAGGATCTTCATGAATTCACTTCCGGTGATGGTTTCCTTTTCATACAGGTATTTGGCCAGCTCATCCAGCTTGCTCCGATGCTCTGCCAGCAGGCGGCGTGCCTTTTCGTGTTGAGCTTTCACGGTCTCCACCACTTTTTTGTCGATCTCCTTCTGGGTGTCCGCCGAGCAGGCCAGGGAGGTATCTCCGCCCAGATACTGGTTGGTCACCGTTTCCATAGCTACCATGTCAAATTCATCCGTCATGCCGTATCGGGTGACCATGGCCCGGGCCAGCTTGGTGGCCTGCTCAATGTCGTTGGAGGCGCCGGTGGTGATCTGACCGAACACCAGCTCCTCCGCCGCCCGCCCGCCGGTAAGGGTGGCAATTTTATTTTCCAGCTCCTCCTTGGTCATCAGGACCTTGTCAGTCTGCTCCACCTGCATGGTGTAGCCCAGGGCGCCGGAGGTGCGGGGAATAATAGTGATCTTCTGCACCGGGGCGGATTCCGTCTGCAGCGCCGCCACCAGGGCGTGGCCGATCTCGTGGTAGGCTACCACCTTCTTTTCTGCATCGGTCATGATGGCATTTTTCTTTTGATACCCGGCGATGACCACCTCGATGCTTTCCTCCAGGTCTGCCTCCTTTACCACCGTGCGCCCGTCGCGCACGGCCCGCAGAGCCGCTTCATTGATGATGTTGGCCAGCTCCGCACCGGACGCACCGGATGCCATACGCGCGATCTTCTGATAGCCGATGTCGTCGGCGAGATTCAGAAGCTTATCAAGCTCTTCAAC
>OLRH01000200.1_pt1 | contig 27487 bp, 39 predicted proteins | sample 1672321 | NCBI WGS metagenome assembly OLRH01 (sample SAMEA3136671, study PRJEB25190) | human gut metagenome | reverse complement strand
GTAGATTTTCCAATATTCCAGTAGGCTTCAACCATTGCAAAATTGGCGGTTTGATAAACTTTGTTTCTCGCTGAAAGTAAAATTTCTTTGATTTCATTGTAAAAAGTGCGCCCGGTCAAAGGTAAACGTGCCCGCCGAAAAGCCGAGTTGTAGACACAGGATGGACAGAAAGGCGTTGATCGCTGCCACATGCTCTTCCACGCGTAGCTCGACCGTGTTGTCGCTGATTTTTAGCGAGTCTGGATTGTCTGTGGAAAGCGCCTCATACACTTCGCTGGTCGCATCAAAATACCGCCGCATGGCGCCCGTCTCCGGGTCAACCACCGTGTTGATACACTGTGCCGGCACGATGATGCGCTTTTTCCCGAGCACAAATTCGCGAATGAAGCTGTCATAGCAGATGTCCAGCGCCTTGAGCGTGCTCATGGCATTCGCATAGATGCTCACACCCAGCGGGCTATTGTCGTCGAGGTTGTTAGCCTGCGCTGTACGGTAGTATGCGAAAAGGCTTCCGGAAAGCCCCTCCATCGGCGTGGCCTCGGCCAAAAGCGGGTAGATCGTGTTGAGCGGATACCGAAAGCCGAGAATATCCTGCGGCTCAGCCGCCCGCGGGTTTTCCGATTCCTTTTTTTCACTGCGGTAAAGCTCGTTCGTGATCCAGTACGTCAGGCCGTCCCATTTATGCCATTCCAGCCGGGTATAGTAGTAGCCGCCTTTTGCCTGTCGGCTGATGAAAACGCCCTCCGTTACCTTGGCATTGTCCCACGCCGTCGGAACGAACTGATCCGCCATGCAGAACCCCAGCTTGATTTCCCCGCTTCCGGGAATCGGATTTCCGGCGGAATCGCGGCGCTCCTCATACCACGCCTTGATCGCGCCGCCGCCGAGCGCCAGCGACTGCTCGATATGCTCCTGCATCTTCGTCCAGAACGCGTTTTTTTCAAGCACATCGTGCACAAAGTCGTTGAGCGGCTGCGCCTCTCCCGTCCCTTGGCTCACGTGCACCTCGCACTGTTCCGACCAGATCATCCCAGCCAGCTCCGCGCACGCCGCTTTCGCCGCGTCCATGCGCTCCAAATCGCGCTTGCCATACGGATTTTCGATCGTTGGAGCGTCGATGCGGTGCCACAGCTTGTAATATCCGCGGTAGATGTATTTCCACGGGAAAATACCAAAATAATAAAATTGGCTGAAAGCCGGGACGCCCCCAACCTCAAAAACATCCTTAAACTCGCGGGAAATCTGCGTTTCCGCGCCTGTCTTTTGCAGCAAGTTTTTCACCGCCCTTTTTACTCTCTCAAACATGGTCATCACCACACTGATATAATTTGCCGCATATACGGCTCCACCGAATACTCCTGCGCGTCTAAGCTGTCAATATTGTAAGCGCCGTCATCCAGCCGCACGTCCTTTGTCACGTATTTCGAATCCCAGACCGCCGTTTGAAACGCTTCCAGCGTGTGCCGACATTCGTACATAATCTTGTGCCGCCGCGCAGCTTGCAGCCTGCAAAAAAATCGGATGCGGTCGTTGATCTCTCCCTTTCGCGCATTGTGGATCGTGATCCCAACGCCATTCCGTGCGCACGCCGTCCGCAGCCCCTGTATGAGCGTTTGCTCCGCACTGTCGCAGTAGGCATCTGTAACCGGGAAAGAAAAGCAGCGCCTGCACTCCTGCACAAACGCCACAAAATCCCGCTCCAGCTCCGCCGGAGAAATGATCGTCTTTTTGTAGTGCTCCTTGAGCGTCACGACCTCACGCATGCCAGGCGTGAAGCCCGTACAGCAAAAGGCTGTAGCGGAGCCGTTTCCGCCGAAATCCACGCCGATGGTCCCGAATAGGACCGGAGGCGGATCATAAATCACAAAGTCAGAGGGATTGTCCGCGACCTGTCGATAAATCGCCCCTTCCGCCGCTTTCCAGCGTCCTAAAATATAGCGGTCATAGTAGACCGTACCCGCATACTCGCGCTTGAGGTTTTCCACAAAAGCGGCGTCCAACGTGGGATTGTCGTCGATCGTGTAGCTCTGCCGGTAGATGTCCGCATCCGATTCCAGAAACTTTTTAAACCAGTGCTGGGTGCTTTCCGGGTTCAGCGTGCCGTCAAAGCGGCTGTACGGCTTGTCCAAGCGGCTTTTGAGCATCGTAAAAACATCCTCGTGCCACGTCGCCACCTCGTCGCCATAGCAGTACTTGATCGACGCACCGCGGATGCGGTCTACCTGATTGGCCTTATCCGCGCCGAGGCAGTAGCACCGCTCTCCGAAAAGCATCGCCGTGTTGTCGCTGCGAATGCTGCTGACAAGCTCTGCACCGTATATATCCTGCAAAGGTTCGATGATGTTGCGTTGCAGCGTGCCCTTCGTGTTTCCGAGGATCACTATCAACCCCGGAAGCCCCGCCACCCGGCGGATGCGCTTCGGAATCACAAAATAGTCGAGGTAAGTTTTGCCCGAGCGCGTTGCGCCCTCCTTGATGTTCCAGCGGTGATTCGCATTGTCCAAAAACTCCCGCTGCTTTGCGGTAAAAGGCATCAGATTACGCCCCCGATCTTATCCATGACTTCGTCGAGTTTTTTGAGACATTCTGATTTTTCCTCGGCGGATTCTTTCTGCCCGAGATACTGCTTGCCAAGCCACATAGCCATAGCCGCGCTTTTTTCGGCAAGCCTCCACTGTGAGCGCCGGAGTGAAATTTTTCCCGCCCCTCGCTTTTGGCGAAAAACCTCGGAGAAACTGGCCCTATACGTCCGCTTACACCAGCTATCCAGCGTTTTGTCTGATACCTCGAACCACCCGCAAATCTCATCAAGCGTGCATTGCAGGCCACAGAGGTTTTCAAACTGCTTTTGATCTATTTCCTTTCTTGGCCTTGCCATATCAAAACACCTGCTTTCACCAGTGCGTTAAGCATATCTTTAGCGCGTCCATATCTCCCGCTTGGCAACGGCAAATCAAATTCAAAATTTGCGGCATCTATCATTCGATGATATGGTAGTTGTGCTATTTTTTCTGCCTCAATTTGGAAACTATCTCCATTTTTGGCATATACCATGGTTTTTACTTCAAAACCACTGTTATTGAGTGCTTTTTCTATGCTCTCCCTTGTGTGCCAGTGCTGAAAATACCAATGGCCCCTTCTGGCAATCGCAGAAAAATTGTCATCATCAAGGAATTCAACAAATCGTTTCCCAATGTTGGCATCCTTTTTCATGCTCCACTTATTAACGCAGCTTTCAAGCGTCCGACCCGAAACAAATAATTTTTTTGCTGTAAAAATATTGCAACAATCCAAAACTGCACGTTCGGCTTGTAAACTATCAACAGAATTTAAGACGCTATCGCACACAACAAAATCAAACACCCCGTGCTTCACAATTTCAGAAATGACCCCATCGATCATTTTGTTTCCGCTATCAACATTGATCCCATATCCGTTATTTGGGTAAAACTCAAGTGGAATCCCGCCATATTTTTTCGCATATGCGCATTTCCCTGCGCCAAAGTCCAAAAATCTACTATTGCGACCACCAATAAATGGGATTACCATTTTTTCATACAACATAGAATGTTGTGCTTTTTTATCCGTGTTTTCCGTGCTGCGAGTTAATTGCGCAAGACCCTGTACATATGTTTCTCGGCTGACTTTTTCATAGGAGTATTCCCCGTAATCTGCGTTAAGAAATCTCTCCATTCCTGATGACATATTATCTGCAATATATATATTTACAGGCAAATTTAATAGCTGCGCAGCCTTAATATAGTTGCCACCGTATATAATTTTTCCATTCTGCGCAACAGATGATAACACGTTACCGTATTTGTTAAGAAGCTTGCAAATTTCCTTAACATACGGAGCACAACTGGTTTTCATTTCAACCATACAAGGGTTCAATTGTTGGAACCCTGTCTTTAATCCGGCCTTGACGACACTACCAATGGCCACGCTTTCAATCCCGTTGTGTAACTGGTTAAATTTAATTTCATCGTCCATAGAAATGTTTTGTACAAACATAACTGGGACGCTTGTTAACCCGCATTCTATAGCCGCCCTTGTGCGCTGATGCCCCGCGACAATGACCATGTTATTTTTATTCACAATCACTGGGATAACCAACCCATTTTCTCTGATTGAATTACGCAGATTATTGAGCTGCTCGTCACTAATTTTCCTTGGATTGTACGCAGCTGGCTTAATGCGACATATATCAATAAATTCAATCCCCATCGAGTAAATACCTCACGAACCCATATGATACGCCATTCATATCGATATATTTTTGAAGTTCTGATAGTATCCTATCGCATTCATCTTGTGTCATTTCTACCTTTTGCCCGTTAATTACGATGTAAAAGGTTTTTGCTTTGCTATTGCTAAGTTGGCTGTCGTAAAAATAATCGTATTCATCGCGTTTATTCAAAACGTCCCAATCGAAGTCGAATGCGGACAGATCAAGATTATCCAATTCATCCGCCAGCAGGTCAAAGTCCCAATCTGCAAGCTCGTTGGTTTTATTGTCCAAAATCCTGTATTTATTCTTCTGTTCCTCTGTGAGTCCAGCAACCACAGCAACCTGGCATTCCACATATCCCAGCTTTTGCAATGCCTTATATCTTGTGTGGCCGGCAAGGATAACGCCGTCTTCATCCACAATGATCGGGGCAATATAACCGCACTGGCGAATGCTTTCCGCTACAGCACTCACAGCGCCATCGTTGATACGTGGATTGCTTTCATACGGATGGATTTTCTGCAAAGGAATCACAACAAGCTCCATTTTTATTTTTCCTCGCCTTCTATTTGTTTTTTTCGGTCTCTTTTAAGTATCTCTCCCGCAATTCCATCGCGCCGTCCGAAATTGCCGTGCATGGGCACGAAGAGAGCATGCAAAAGTATGCATCGCCCGATTGTTCCGCCCACACACACTTAAATTTTTTGGGGCACACCCGGTACTCTTTTTTCACGTGCCCTCCTCCTTGTGTTCGGCGGCTGCTCTCCATAATCACATGTTTTTCCATCGGCGCCTCCTGCACAGCAAAAGCGCCGAGGAACCTAATCCCCGGCGCTTTACCTAATAACTCTATTATTTAGTATATAGATTAAATCGCACCATTTGGTACAAAAACGCCGAAAAGCAAAAATTATTTTTCGCCCGGCCACTCATTTTTGAATAAACCATAATACTGGCTTTTGAGCGTGTTGATCGCCGGAACTTTACCGCTTTTGCTCATCTGCGCCGCGACCCGGTCCCATGAATAGCCGTGAAACGCACGAAGCATCACGACGCGCCGCAACCATGCGCTTTTGATGCCGAATACAAATTGCTCTATCTCTTGCTTTTGCGCTTTGAGCTTTGCAATGTGCTCGGCATATCTCTGCGGCCCAAGCCCGCGAACGGTGATTGGGTGCTCGGTAAACGGAAACTCATCCGATGATCCGCGCACTATATCGCTTATCACCGTTTTATTCTCGCGCTCAAGCTCCTCAATCTCCGCGCATATGTCTGGGTATTGCTCCAAAAGTTCTTTTGTCATCGCATCTTCTCCTTTCCGTCGCCTTACGGTTTCAGCTCAACTTCTGGCAGCACGTTGGTGTTAAAGTACAGTTTGTAGTGGTACGGGTCTGTATGCGTCCCGCTGATGTCCTCAACAACGTACAGAGTGTAATCGTTCAAATACACGTAGTTCACCTTGTAGCTGTCCTCGCCTACCTTTGCCGTAACGACCAGTTCGTCTGTGCTATTGTTGCTGATGTTGATATATCCCTCTATGTACATGATGACGTTATCCGTGCGGGCGTTCCACACAGTCACACGCCGTTCAGACTGAAAATATTCTGCCTGCTGGCTGATATTGTGGTTCACCTTGTCGGCTTCGGAGCACCCTGCCACGGCGAACAAAACCATAAGCGCCGTTAACACTGCAAAAATCTTTTTGAACATTGACTTACCTCCTTATCCCCATTGATCGGCCATGGCCTTTGCCACGCCCCAAAATGTCTGTGATCTAATTCTTGACCTTTCCGATTTGTTTAATCTAAATGTGCTATAATGTAACATACTATCAGTTTTACCACTTGGCAAAACTACAATATTCGGTTTCACTATATTAGTCGGTGTTAACAAGGACAAATTTTTTAACCATAAACAAGTTACTTTTCTTTCAGGTTCACCAAATTCATACGGTTGTATGATTTGGTCGGGCTTTCTGTAATGCGTGGACATATACCCTATAGGGTTTTCTATGGCTATGTGCTCGACGTTAGCTTCTGCAAATTTCATAAAAAATATAGCCGCTTCTTCTCTGAGCCTTCTACGTTCTATCGCGCTTTCGCCATACTTTAATTCGTTAAACCACCTGTTGCCGGTATTTGTTAAATATGTGCAAGGTGGATGAGCTATAAGCAAGTCCCATTTGTCCACGTGATGCTTTAATCCGTCCATCGTTACAAAATCACCTCCATTCAAAATTTTCAAAGCATCGCCTTGTATGTGATATTCTGGATGCCCCCCCGAACACGGTAAAACGTCGCAACTAAAAGCATAATGTCCTTTGTCCCGGAAAGACATTGCTACCCGTTGGCTCTCTTCACAAGCCACTAATACATTCATTTGCTTTTGTCCTTTCTCTTGAGAAGTTCTTGCTCAATTCCAAGCAACGCTACTTCCAGGTCATTCGAAATGGCGTACCACTTGCATTCAAGGCACGATACGTCTGGACTGCACCCATCACATAATGTAGTAATAGCGTATTGCATAGTTTTTTCCAGATATTCAAGCTCATCTAAATTGTATTCTTTTATTTCAAACTCAATCATTTTGCGTCCCTCCGCTTATCATCGCCGCGATTATGAGCCCGACCAAGATTATTTTAGTCACTACTCTACGCCTCCTCTGTCCCATCTCCATTTTTGCCCTTTCGTGCAGACCGTGCAGCGCAAGTCGTCCATTCCGCACGGCTTGTTGTAAAGGCATGTGTCACAGTCCCGCTGCCGCTCGAGCACTTTGTACGCGGCTTGATACAGCTTCGCCGTTTTTATCGCCTCCCGAATAACCGCGCACCCATGCACGCCGCAGTTATGCTCATGCCCGCAACCGAAGCAGCACAAGGAGTCTGCCAGCGAGCCGGTCTCCGATTTCATGCGCTCAAGCGCCTTGATGAGTTCATCTGTTGTCACTTTAATTCCTCTGTTTCTCCTCTGATAAAGGCTTCAATTTTTTTTGCGCACTCCGGGCACACATCATAATAGTCTCGCACGCAAGCAGACCTTTTTATTTCGATTTCAACGCTATTCCACTTAATTACATAAAAACTTTTGCATATATCGCATTGATTTGCTTTCGCCATTTATTTTGCCTTCCTTTCGCTTTTCTTCCGCAGATTTTTACCCACGTCGCGCCAAAAGCCAACCTCGTCCACTGCCTTCATGCGCTGCTTACCCTCAAGCAATTTTGTGAGCTTGTATCTCATGTACCTTTGGCACGTGCTGTGACAAGTCTCATGCTCGTTTGCGTATCTGTCCGGGCAGTTCTGCGGGCATGGGCCCAGACGCTGCGTCATTCTTTCAGCACCACCTTTTGCGTTTGCGGTTCCGCCGTCCACTTTTCCACATCTACGCCGATCTGGCGCAGCTTGTAAAGCAAAATAAATTCGGCGTTATCCTGCATATCGTAGTGTTTGAGCAATTCCGCCCGATGCACCGCCACGCAGTCCCAAACGCGGCGGAGGCGGTCGGCGCCGAAACCAAACTCTTCGTGCAATGCCCAAAGCAGCATGGCACAGATTTCGGCCGAAAATTTTTCATCAAGCTCATGCACCTGCCTCGCTATTTCCGCTTTCAATGCCGCTTCTTCCGCTTTGCTCATTTGGTATCGCTGTAAAGCTTTCATTGCTTTATCGTTTCCTCCGTTTCTTATCGCACTTTTCGGGCGGGCATCCGCGTGGGAGTCCCGTATCATAGCAATAGCAGCACACGCTGTATCGGTCGCCGCGCGAACCTATTCCGCGCCGGTATATGCAGCCTCGGCAGCTCGCCCGCCGATTTGTCCCCGAAAGCATTATGTAGTACGGCTCTTTAATGCCTGTTGCGCTAAATTTACGTATGTCCATTGCTTTTGCGCTCCTCTCCCTCTATCGTCACCCAGACACTCGGCATTTCCGATGACCACCGCTTACAGATCTTCGCATTCACGATCTGCGCGTCATCTTTATACGCAATGCCGTTCAAGGCATCGCACACGATCTTCATCACGTTGTCCAAGTCCGGTTTTTTCTGCGGGAAAAGTGCGCCGCTCGTCATCAGCATTTGCTTTTGTTTGCCGGCACTCTTCGGGATACTCAAAAACGCTGTAATGATTATATCTATCGGTGCATCGTCGGCGAAGCGCCTACCCTGTGCTTCGGCTAAAAACCGTTGTCTTACAAGCTCCTCATACGCTACGGTTTTATCGGGCGTGTAGCTCATGCTGCGCCCGGATTTCATCCGCACTACGCGCGGGCGGGCTTTTCCCTGCGGCTCTCCCGGTATAATAAATTTGATTTTCATGCGACCTCCTCAACAAAATGGTAAATCATCATCAAAAATATCGCTGTAATCATCTTCCGTTGGTTTCGGTTTTGCAGCAGCCTCTCGCTTTTCGCCCGTGAAAGCGGCACTGCTCACAAGTAACTCAGTCGCCTTCCGCTTGTTGCCGTCCTTGTCCGTATAGTTGCGTGTCTGGAGCTCGCCGTCAAGCGCAATCATCGCGCCTTTGCTAAAATATTTTGTGATAAACTCAGCCGAGTTGCGCCACGCCACACAATCAATAAAATCCGACTGGTACTCGCCGTTAGCGTCCTTAAAGCTGCGTGTTACCGCCACGCAAAACTGGCACACAGCGGTGCCGCTTTGCGTATGACGCAGCTCCAAGTCTCTTGTGATACGCCCCATAATATGTACGCCATTGCTTGCACTCATTTTAAAATCCTCCTAATCTGTAATTACGGGATATATCCCGCTTAATGTTGTTTGTATGCGCCCGGGCCCGCTCGGCAATGCGCGATCCGATCGCATCATCGAGTTGCAGAATCTCTGCCATTGTCAGCTCGGAAGAAATCACGGTCAGCTTGCGCCCGTTGTATCGGTTGTTGATGATCTCGTATGCAAGGTTTAAGTCTCCCTGCGTCGGCGGTGACTTTTTGCCATTGTCGCCCGCGCCTGTGCGCAAAAAATCATCGAGGTAAAGGCAGTCTGTTTTCATCAGCTCGTCCATACGTGCAGTATATTCGGGCTCATTGAGGCAGGCTTTTAATTCCGCCGCAATCCTCTTCCACGGCGCATAGATTGCCGATTTGCCGCTTTTGAGCAGCTTGCCTACAATGGCGGTGCAAATATGCGTTTTTCCTGCGCCGACCTGCCCGCCGACAAAAAACCATCCTTCAGGACTCCGGCAATAATCGCACGCGCTGCGCATGATCTGTTCCTGCCACGGCTCACGGATTTCGTAGGATTTAAAAGTGTATCGGTTCATAATATCTTTGAGACCGCTTTTCTCTATCCGCTGCCACGATCTGCGCACCGCCATACAACTGCACTCTTTTGCTACCTCGTAGCCGTCTTCGAGCGCATAGATCACGCCTTTGTTTTTGCACTCCGGGCAGTCCATGCCGGGCAGATCACCCGGCAGTGCATTTATCACATCGATTTGACGCTGACGGTAGTCATCAAACGAGCGTACCGCCGTACTTTTCATACGGATTGACGCCGGTATCATTTCGCGGAAACTCTTCACGTCTTGCCTCTCCTTTGTCCTGCTCGCGCGCCAACCAGCGGTTGATAAACGCCAATGCGCCTCGCTTTGTCTTACGGTTTTGCGGGTTTGCCTCGCTCCATCCGATCATTTTACGTATTTCTTGCTCTATATCTACTGCCGGGTATAGAGCAGCCCATTTGCTTATGTCCTCTTTGCTTATCGGATAATAAGAGCCGTCATGGAGTATCAGTCGGTATGCCGGCGCTGAGGCGGACTCGTCCGCGCTCTGCGCATACTCCTTTACTCTACTCTCCTCTCCTATACTCTCCTTTACTCTCCTTTGTTGTTTTCTGTCAACATTTACGCCCGAAATGTTGACATTTAAGCTTGAAATGCTTACATTTGGCGGTAAAAGGTTGTGCGGCAGCAAGAGGTATTCTTTCACAGCTTCCACCGTTTTACGGCGGCGGACTGCCTCAAAATATCTCATCTGTATGCCTTTAGAGGTAAGCACGTTGTATTTGTCCAACAAATCAGCATCAAAAATACCTCTGCGGGTCGCACATTTAATTATCTCGGAGACGGGGCAACAACCCAACCCGCACGCGCGGGCGAACAGGAGCTCAACCTCCGGTGTCCAATCGCAGTAGTAGCCGCGGCTGTATATCCTTTGATACAGCTTTATCACAACGGCAAACCCCTGCACGCCAAACTCGGCTTCGAGCAGCTCAAACTTTTCATCGAGGCTCGTTTGCAAAGGAAAGTAAGGGATACCCACATCTGTGTTTGGCATTTACCCTCACCTCTCAAATTTTGAAACATACCTTTTAAGACGGATCAGCAACCCGCTTTCGCGGACGAAAGAACAACCTTAAAGGTAGTTTTTATAAAACTCTCGGCGGAAATCATCGATATTCCAACCGTTGTCCGCCATGGCTTTGCGCTGCCCGTATTCGTGCAGCTTTTGCATCGCCTTGGCGTTGTGGTGTACCCCGTAGGGCGGCTCATTGTGACAACTATGGCACAGCGTAACGACCAATCCGTAGCGCTCGCTTTTCTTGCGCAGCGCACCGCCGAATATATGGTGCCGCTCGACCACACCATAGCAACCACAAATAAAGCACTCACCAATCATCTTGCCCACTCATCTTTCAAGGCTTCCAACTTGTCCGGCGGGAGCGTTTCCACACCCACCGCCCGGCAGTCCTGTACAATATTATCGATCAGACGCGCCATCTGCGCTCTATCGTATGTACTGGACCCATAGTATACAATCACATTCGTGCAGCCCCGCACTTTGCTGGGCAGTACATCCGTTACCCAACCGATCCCGTTATGCTGCCACATCTGCCGCAGCTTGTTCACGGCGGAATTTATCACGCACACCGTATCGCAGTTCCCGCCGATGTTTCGCACCGCCTCGCGGTAGATCAGCTCTTTCGGTTGGTTCGTCGCCTCTGCAAGCTTATCGCAAAGCACCCAAAAATAGGCATTTGCATCCAAACTGCGTTTTTGCCGGTACTCTTTTACCTCGCACGTATACATACGCTCGCGCATACCAAGCACAAACTGTCTTGCGGCGGGTGTGTTGATGACTTTGAGGCAAAGTTCTCCGTCTTCATTCACGCGGGCGGCTGTAAAATCAAATTGTACCATTCAGGCCACCAGCTTTCTCCGCCGCCTTTTCGGCTTTGATCTCTTTTCCTAAGCACACAAAGCAAAGCTGTCGGTCATACCGTTTTTGCGCGTACAACGCAATATCGCCCGCTTTCCAAGCGCTGCCGTCTTTTTTCTTGCCGTCGCGGATCGCTTTACCGCACTGCGCGCAGGTGTATTCTTCATTCTGCTCCGGCGGGTCGGCGTTATACTTTGTACGTCCTGCCTCCCAGTAAATGTCTGCGCCGAAGCCTAAAGCTTTGCAAGCTACGGAGATTGCGTCTGTAAGCGCCATTTTGTAGCACTCATCGGATGCACGTAGATTATTACCCTTTTCCGCCGCCACAAACTTTGAGCCGCCCGTGCCAGGAATAGGCTCCGACCAGTCCGCATCCGGTGTGATCTTATATTGCAACTCGATGTCCACAAACGCCCCCACCTCGCCGGTGCTGGCGGTCTCAAGCCACTCGCGCACGATCTTGTATTTCCATCCGATGCCGCACGGTCCAAAAAGCTCTGTAAGCTCTCGTATGCGCCACATGGGGTTGATGTCCGTCATGCCGTTGAGCCGTCCGCCGGTGATCCGCTTTTGTGCGCTGTCCGGTACAGCGCTCACGGCGTTGTAAATATCCATGTTACCCATCAGCGCACCGCCAGTCTGTACCCGGCTACCAATTTAGCCCCCGGGAGCTCTTCGCCCGCTTTTAGCGCGTCGCGCACAGCAACTTTGTTGATCTCCGGCGCTTTCTGGCGGATAAACTCTTCATGGTCGAGCGTAGCCCATGCGATAAAGTCATCGGCGTTTTCGATCTCAAGTGCCGGGGATTTTTTTGCTACGGAGACCACGTTGCGCGCCGTTTCGATTTTGCTTTTGCCTACCGCCTGCATCTGCTGCATGGTGTAGGATTTAAGCTGATCCGCTGTTGCTTCATGTCGCTTCATCCGCGCAGTCAGCGCATCGATTTCTTTTTTGATCGCTTCCGCCACTGAGAGCTCATCTTTGATGATGCACGCGATGTTGTCCACTTTTGTTTCAAACTCGTCGTCGATGCTTTCAAGCGTGTCTGCGAGCGCTTCGGGAGGGATGCTTTCGTCTTCCGCCATCTGCCTTAAAGCCTCGTATTGCTCCGCATACTCATACAGTTTCATTTACTTTCGCCTCCTCTGGCATTTCCTCGAGCACCGTAATGCGGATTTTGCCGCGCTCAATGCCCTCTTCGCGCAAATGCTTACCCACAATCTCCATTACGTCGCCGCCATTTACGGTAACAGCATCAAACGCGCCGCGCTTGATGTTGCCGCAAAGGCTCACCTGCATGACCTGCTTATACTTTGCCATTGACTTTTCCTCCCGTTTTTGCTAAACTAATAGCGGTATATTTGTCTTTGTGCCCCTGTGACTGTTCCCGCAGTCCGGGGCACTTTTCTTTTGCTCTCATGCTTGCTTTTCCTTTCCGTCCGATACTGTCTCATACACGCGCACGGCGTCGCGCCAGCTGCGGTATTTGCCGATGTCGATGACCTCCGCACTGGGGCGGGCGGCTCTTTTCCTTCTTCTCGGCGGCTTTACGGCTCTTTCGAGGATTTTCTCCGCGCCGTAGGCCAGCGTAATGATCGCGCATCCGGCGGCGATACTGCCGCACAAAACTAAAATCATGTTATTGCCTCCTTTCCTTTAATTTTTGAACAGCGTCTCGATGTCGCTTTGTGAGAAACGCAGTTTTTTAAAGATGTTGCACAAGTCTTCATACGACCACGCCGAAAGGTGGCGCATACGGTAGCTGTAAAGCTGCGGGGATATACCCAAGTATTTCGCAATCTTTTTATCGGTCGTCAGGCCCATGCAGTCTGCGTTGTAACGCATAATCAACCTAAATGTCTGCCGCCGCTGTTCTGCGGGCGACGGTTTTAATCTTGGCATTGTTTACCACCTCTTTCTTTATTCATGTTTTTGTCCCCAGCCCTACCACCTGCCGCCCAAAGCAAAAATTATGCAGTATCTATGTTTGTTAGGACGAAAGGAGTGTACATCCATGGTTTTTAAGGGAGGATCAGTTGGTGGGCGGCATGTGGTAAAGCTGGGGCGCGTGGCGGCTTAGGCTTCTTTTTCCGCTTTCTCCCCACTTTCGCGCTCGGTGCGCATCGTTACTAGTTCCACGCCGTCCGCAAGGCCTGCGGCGTAAATCTCTGCCATCTTCACGGCAAGAGCGCGTTTGTCCGCAGGCACAGCTTTAACGATCTGGATAGCTTTTTCTGCTTCATGCGTTAAGACCTCGTACATTAAATTTACCTCCTTTTTTTGCTCTCTGTTATTTGTTACCTATATAATACCATAGGCGAGCTATATTGTCAAGCTTTATTTTATTGGTGGCAAATATTTTTTCGTTGACTTTATTTCGTATTATGGTATAATACTATATATAAGGAGGTGAACGAATGGAGACAATAAACGAGCGTGTGCAAAAGGTCTTAAAAGCTTCGTCCCTTACGCAATCTGAGTTTGCGGAAAAGATAGGAATAAAACAAGGTAGTTTGAGCCTTATTTGTTCTGGAAAATCAGGAATTGGAGATCGCACAATCGCCGATATTTGCCGTGTTTTTGGTGTCGATCTAATCTGGTTGCGTACCGGTGCAGGCGAAATGTTTAAGCAGAAAACACGTGAGGAAGCATTGGCGGAGATTTTTGCCAGAGCACAAATCGATGATGACGACCGAAGCCGACTGCTTCGCGCTATAGCGCAGCTACCCGATGAGTATCTGCCGATTTTTGTAAAAGGGCTTGAAAAGATTTGCAAGATACTGTCGGAAGACAAATAAAAAAGGCGAGAACCGAATTTTTAACGGTCCTCGCCTTTTGCTTTGTGCGCCTACATTTTTCCCGCCCATATCGATACAGATATGTAAATCTTTCGCAAAGTATCTACGGGGAGATCCAGCAGCATTTCTGAAATTGCGTCTATTAAGTTTTTTCGGATTCTGTTTTCTTCCCTTGTTTCTGCCGTCTTCATTTGTTCAACTCCGTTCTTTTTATAAAAAAAATTTTGATTTATTTGTTGACTACGTGCGTTTTTAGTGATATGATACAGATAAATTATTGTGATTGCTCACATTTATGATTTTGAACGCAATAAATATTGATGGGGGGGTAGAACATGAAATTCGGTATTCGGAAACCTAACTACAAAGCACGTGTCAAAGCGCGCACCACCGGCAAACTGAAAAGAGAAATGAAAAGAGCGGTCAATCCTTTTTACGGCAAAAAGGGCGTTGGGTTTATCAAAGACCCCTCGAAGTCGGTCAAAAGCGCGATATACCACAGAACCACCGTTGGCGTTCCTTCGTTGTTGCCAAAATCCAAGCCAAAACGGAAGTCGGCTGAACCGCCAAAGGCTGCACAGCAACCGACCATCAACGTAAACAACAACACGAACGGATTTACCTATGTTCCTAAAAAAAAATGGGTAGCGTTCTTACTGTGCCTGTTCTTTGGCTATTTTGGTGTTCATCGTTTTTATGTACATAAAACCGGAACGGGTATCCTTTGGCTTTTTACCTTCGGCCTTGGCGGTATTGGTTGGCTTGTCGATCTTATCATGATCCTTGTCGGAGCTTTCAACGATAATATGGGACAGCCGCTTGTCTAATTAAAGGATAATCTTTTTAAACGGTGGTGTAAATACTCAATTTTGAATGACCGTACTTTATATATGACTTAATTTACAAAAAAGGTGCTTCTTATGGATTTTTCGACGATCAATTTAGACGCGCTTGTGCCTAAACTGGAAGCTCGACGCGTCTCGCTCAACTTATCTTATCAAAACGTTGCGGACGCTTGTAATGTCTCTCAAAGTACAATCATTCGCATTTTTAAGCGGCAGGCCGACCCGAGCATTGTTGTGCTTAAGTCTATCCTTGCTGCTGTCAAGTATGATATTGTCTCGCCGCCGCTGCCGGACGAAGACTCGGAAAACGAGCGGATCAAATACCTCAAGAAAAATATTGAATTTGAACGCGAGGATAAAATTGTAAGGCTCGCGCAGCAAGAGGCGCAATTCACACGCCAACACAACGAAGACCGGCGTTTGGTTCGGATTTGCTTAATTATCTGCATTATTCTTGTGCTTTTCGTTTGCTTCCTCTTCGGCTACGACATCGCAAACTTAGATCGCGGCTGGATACAGGCTCGTTCCGTTTCCGGCGATTTGCTCAAATAACAAAATCCCGTGGATACAAAAACGTATCTACGGGATTTTTAAAATAGGAGGATACATCATGGCAAAAGCTAAAAAACTGCCCTCCGGTAACTGGCGCGTAAATCTATACGATTACACGGACCCATCCACCGGAAAGCGAATTTACAAATCATTTACCGCCACAACAAAAAAAGAAGCCGAATACATGGCGGCAGAATACAAATTGGACGGCAAACAGCGCACTGCATCCGCCGGAGATATGACCTTGAAAGAGGCATACACGCGCTATATCGACAGCAAAACCAACGTGCTCTCGCCCTCTACAATACGCGAGTACCGCCGAAGCGCCCGGAATGACCTACAAGACATTATGCCGCTAAAGCTGCGCGACATTACGCAGGAGGCCGTACAGCGCTCCATAAACCAGTTCGCGGCAAAATCATGCGCCAAAGACCGTGCGCAATGCCCATGGGCTTTTATCTGCCGTGCTGGGCGTATATTATCCCTCTTTCCAGCTCTCCACGGGCTTGCCGCAGAAGCAAAAGGCAAGGATCACCATCCCGACCGAAGCGGAAGTAAAGGCGTTGTTGGAAGCGGCCGAGGGCACTAATATGCACCAGGCCATTTTGTTGGCTGCTGTAGGCACCCTGCGCCGCTCTGAAATATGCGCCCTGACGCAAAGTGACGTGCATGATAACGGCGTCATGGTTAACAAGGCTATGGTCTGTGACGATAATCACGAGTATGTTATCAAGTCTACCAAAACAACCGCCGGTACTCGATTTGTGGAGCTGCCGAAATTTATCATTGATGAGCTGCGCAGCATAGATAATGAGCGCGTATGCCCGTACTCGCCTATTACAATATCAAACCTCTTCCGCACGCTCTGCCTGCGCGTGCTGGGTAAACCGTACCGCTTTCACGATCTGCGCCACCATTCCGCTTCCGTTCTGCACGCTATGGGCGTGCCGGACCTCTATATCATGCAGCGCGGAGGGTGGGAAAACCGCGATGTCCTCGACAAAATCTACGAGCACGTTTTATCTGATGAGCAAAAGGACTTTAACGCAAAAATCGTTGACCGATTTACAAAATCTTACGGATAAAAGCAAAATGCAACACAAAAAGCAACACGTGTTTTGAAATATATAGAGTTTATGCGGGTTTTGCGTGTATATATTACGGGTTCAAGTCCTGTTACCTGCACCAAAAAGACCATTGTTGAATGACAATGGTCTTTTTTCAACGGAATTTGCCTTACGGCGCGTAAAATAACAACCTTCGGCTCTCGTGAAATTGCTTCGCAGTGAGCTGCGCTGCGCGCGTTAAGAGCGAAGTTCCTTTCACTTTCTGCATACGCGGAAAACTTCACAAATACGGCAGCGCTCATTTCATATTTTGCAAAGCGAAATATACCACTAACCCCACCGCCCATAAAGACAAAATCTTATCTTTGCGGGCGGCGGGGTTTTGTCATCTCTCCCCCATCACCGCAGCCGTAACGGCTTTAGCTAAGCGGTTGACGGCTTCGGTAATGCAGGCGTCGGGAATTTCGGAGTAGCTGATGACGAATGCGGTCTGCGGGTTTACGGGCGCTGTATGGTAATACGCCGAAAGCCCGGTGACGCGCACGCCGTTTTCCGCCGCGCGGCGGGTGATCTTTTCGGCGGGCACAGGTCCGCAGACACGCAGGAGAAAATGCAGACCGGCGTCTTCGGCATCAATTTTTGCAAGCTTTAACAAACCGCAGCGCTTCATCTCTTTTAAGATGAGATCTTTTTTTTGCTTATAACGGATGCGCATGCGGTTGATGTGCTTTTCAAAATAGCCCTCGGAAATGAATTTTGCGAGCGTGTACTGCTCGAGGTTCGAAACCGTGCACGCGTAGAACCCAAGATTCTTGTAAAATGCTTCGGCGAGCGCTGTGGGCAGCACCATGTAGCTGATGCGGATGGTGCTGGCAAGGCTTTTTGAAAACGTATTCATGTAAATGACGCGGTCGGCGGAATCGATGCTTTGCAGCGCCGGGATAGGCTTGCCAGTGAGGCGGAACTCGGAATCGTAATCGTCCTCGATGATGTAACGGTTTTCGCTCTGCGCGGCCCAATCGAGAAGCGTGTAACGCCGTGCGATGGGCGTGACGATGCCCGTCGGGAAGTGGTGCGACGGCGAAATGTGCAGAATATCCGCGCCGCTTTTTTCGAGCGCTTTGGGGTCTATCCCCTCTTTATCCATCGGCGTGAAACGGTACTGCACGCCGTAGCTCTCGTACACCTGCGCAATTTTGCGGTAGCCGGGATCTTCGAGCGCGTAGACCTTATCGAACCCCAAAAGCTGGATGAGAAGCCCGTAGAGGTACTCCGTTCCGGCGCCGACGACGATGCAGTTCGGGTCGGCATCGATGCCGCGAAACTCCCTAAGGTGCTCGGCGATGGCGCACCTTAGCTCGAACACGCCGCCGCACGGGGCGTTTACCATAAGCTCGGCGCTTTTTTCCGAGATGATCTCGCGCATGAGCTTCGCCCATGTGGCAAACGGGAAATTCTGCGGGTCGGTGCGGCTGCTGGAAAAATCCGCAAAATATTTCGGCGGTACAGGCATTTGTGTGCGGGGACTCTCTTTTTTCTGCGGCGCGGTGCTTTTTTCCAGATTGGCGGCGAAAAAGCCTTTTTTCGGCAAGGCGTAGACGTACCCCTCCGAGACAAGCTGCGCATAGGCGTTTTCGACTGTGATGACGCTGACGCCGAGGTTTTCCGCAAAGCTGCGCTTAGAGGGCAATTTTGTGCCGGGCGTGATCTTGCCCGTCAGAATGTCCTCACGGATGCACTTATACAGGTACATATAAAGGCTTTCGGAGCCGATTTTTGAGAAAGAATAGGTGAGCATGTAGGTTCTCCGTGATCTGTCGCGTTTTAATTTAGTATAGCGGACTCTTGCACAAATGTCAAAGCCATGGTATGATGATCTTGAAACGGAGGGGATTTTATGCGGAATTCGCTTCTCGCGTTGCTCGACACGTTTATAAAAGAATAACGAATAATTTGACCCGCCGAGGTGTATATTCCCCGGCGGGTTTTTCAACTTATGTTAGATCTTAATTTGATATTTGCACTTTAGTTAAGCAAATCTGTCACTGTTATAATATATGTATCTTCAGATGTATATGGAATAACAATTTCCTGACGTGAAACTGCATCACCAACATTATAATAAAAGCACAAACCATCATCGCAAAGCGTGTACGCAGTATATTGTTTTAAATCTTCAATTTGAACTTCCGTTGGTGAATATACAAACTTCTCTAAGTAAAGTCTTAGAACCGCATCAATTTCCGCGTTTGTCCCATCCAAAATATCCAAATACGTAAGTTCTTTTCCTGTAGAAATATCAAAGTTTAATGCTTTCTCCGAATGATATGCATGCATACCTCCTGACCACATTGAGTATGTTTCTTTAATAGAGAGAACATTCCTTTCATTATATATTACTTCACTATCAACATCATCGTAGAAAGGAATTGGAACTGTTTTTTGTCCATACTCATCTATACAATCTAAATTAGGGTCATTCAATCTCTCTTTGTAAGCTTCATCTGCTTCAGCGCTGTCGCCAACATGTGACTGAAACTCCGATATCATGTCTGCATATCTTTGATTTAGCTCTGATTCCACATCTGAACTCCCCAAAAAGAACGGATAATTAACTGTATTACTATAATATGCTCTTCCATCAGAAAGAAGAGTTTCAATCGTTTCCGTCTTCATCTCATACTCAATTTTTGTATCGTCTTTGACTTCCGTAATCCAAAGCACTAATTTGCTGTCATCATAGATGTTCAAATAATTTTCATTATCCGACGGCAAAAAGCCAAGTGATCCATCTATGTTTGTGCTGTTAGCCTCTTTAAACGCAGCCAGTATATTTGCTATTTCACCGTTGATCTCATTTTGCACATCTATCAATGGCTGTATTTCTTCGCCTAATTCACTTTTCTTGTTTTCAAGCGAAGCAATTGCTGCATCTCTTGTTACCATACAGGACTTCAGATAGATATAGCATAACTGCGCAGCATCATAAACATTACCTGCTGTAAGACTTGCATCCTCAGAAAACACAGAATTTCGTTTGTTCAAATAACTTCGGAAAGTATCTCCCTGAAGTACCTGTGCATACAAAGCTAACTCAAATTTATCCGCAGCTGATATGCCGTCTGAAATAAATGGTATTGTATTTGAAGCTATATTCCATGCTAACAAAACTCCCGTGCCTTGTTTTCCGATAATGCTAAATAGCGGAACTTTATCTGTAACCCCATCTGCTATCCATTGGTCGATATTATCCCAGAATCGTTTTACTGTATAGCCCATAATATTACTTGACAACGCATCTGAATAATCCATCATTGATTTTTTCATAGCGTTTGGCAATTCTGTGCTATTATCCTGTGTATCAAGATAGCGCTTCAATGCTGTTAACGAAAATTCGTCTTGGTTTTGAAATTCATTCACATATCCTACAATTTCTGCTATTTTTACAGCAACATCACATACATCGAGCACTTCCCCGATAGCATTTGATGCTCCTTTTTGAACCTCTAAAATATACCCTCCGGTGTGTGAAAACCACGTTTGCTTATCCAATGCTTTTTCCAAAGCTTCATAAGATCTATTGTAGGTAGCTAACGTTGTATTCCCTGCTTTAAAGCCTTCAAGCGCCGCTTCACATTGCCGGTACATCTGCCCTACTTCAAAATCATCCATATAAGAGATATTTGAAAGTAATTCGCCCAACTCTCCGTCTTCATTCAGTAAACTGCTCATAAATTCCATCTTCTCTGCAGCAGCTTCTAATTCTTCTTGCGATTCCGTACAGATAAGCAAAGCAATATCTTCACCGTATTTTTTATCATAAGCTGATGTGCTTACCAGAAATTGTTGGAATAACGATGCCCACGACGTTCCATCATATCCCAATAAACCATTAAAAAGATTCACAAGATGACTACTTCCTGCAAGAATTGTAATATCCGAATTTTTATACCCAAAATCCTTTGTCCAATCAAAATTGTATCTCTCGGCGTTCTTTGCAATATCATAGAAGTAATCAACAACACGTTTCGTCGGCATATCGATCAGTAAAGCTCTTTCTGAAATCGCCATTCCGCTATTCAATAAAAGAAGTGAATATTCCAAGGGAATCCAACTGCCTTTATCGTTTTTTACACTTGCAAACGGTGCTTTATAAGTGTCAACCATTCTGTTGAATAACATATGTGAAACTCTTGTGCTGTTATATTCAAATTCGGAAATGCTCACAGGAAGTCCATTTGACATATCTTTATTGAAAATAACTGCACAATTCCCATTTTCGCCAAAGGTATAACCGAATCTCTCCGCAAGCATTTTTGCATCTACATATACGTTATAGCCTTGAACCATCAAATTGAGTTGTTCTTTCTTCCCGACATTATCAGAATATTCCACCTTAACCGTATAATACTGTTCACCGATTTCATCAGCAAACACCAGAGAAAATACCGACATCAGTAAAACAAGCGCGAGAAACAGGCTAATTGTCTTTTTCATTATTCTTCTCCTCTCTCATACTTTTCTAAAATTTCCGAATAGAGCGATTTGTAAGCATCTAAAATACCGCCGGTTACTGCATTTATAAATTCTTCATTTTGATAATCTACCACCAACTGATTCTCAGTCACAATATACCCGAGCGAAACTTTTGATTTCACTGTTTCTGCGCTTTGAATATAGTTTTTAATATATTGAAGAAAGTCCTTTTCCGAAATATCTGTGTCTTCACTTTCCATATCTGCAAATACGTTTTTCATATTTGGGGCTTCAATTTCATACTCAATTTCACTTTCTCCTACCCTTTTCACTTCAATGCGCACATGCTGAAAAATACAAGCCAATACGCCCTTTTTCTCATCTGTAGATTCACCCCAAACATCTGAGAGTTTACCATCCGGCTTGATTTCACTTGTTCCGAAAATAGTATTATTAATGGTATTCATATCTCCGTCTTCAAATGCCTTTGTAATGGTTTGAGTTTGTTCGACTACAAATTCACTCTGTTCGTTGCAGCCTACAAGACCAACCAGTGTCAAACAGCCCACCAGCAAAAATATTAATCGATCTTTCATTTCATCCACTCCTAATTACAAAATGTATTTTGTACTGTTAATTTAAGTTTAAGATACCACACTTATTTTTTCATGTCCAGCCTTAAACCGCTTTGTAAAAGTAATTTGTTTATAATTACAAAAACAGCTTTGACTTTTTGAGACAAAAGACAAAGCTGCTTTTAAAATTATCTATTCTTTATTTCCCTTGCCCATAATACGCGTTTGCGCCGTGCTTGCGCAGGTAGTGCTTATCAAGAAGCTCCTGCTGCATGGGCGGGATTGTGGGATCAAGCACGAGGTTGTGCCATGCCATGAACGCGAGCTCCTCGAGGACGACAGCGTTATGCACAGCGTTCATGGGGTCTGTACCCCATGTGAACGGGCCATGGCTGTGGACGAGCACGGCGGGAATGTCGTCCGGGGACTTATCCTTAAACGTCTCGATGATGACGGTGCCGGTCTCCTTTTCATAAGCGCCGCCGATCTCCTCGGGCGTCATTTTGCGTGTGCAGGGAATTTCGCCGTAGAAATAATCGCCGTGCGTGGTGCCGAGCGCCGGGATGCCGCGGCCGGACTGGCTGAACACGGTCGCCCAGCGGCTATGCGTATGGACAACGCCGCCGATGTTCGGGAACACCTTGTAAAGCTCGACATGTGTGGGCGTATCGGACGACGGGTTGAGGTCGCCCTCCACCTTTTTGCCGGTGTTCACATCGACGAGCACCATGTCCTCGGGGCGCAGGAGGTCGTACTCCACACCGCTCGGCTTAATGGCCATGATACCGCTTTCGCGGTCGATGCCGCTGACGTTACCCCACGTGAACGTGATGAGCTTGTATTTCGGCAGCAGCATATTTGCCTTGTAGACTTCTTCTTTCAGTTTTTCCAACATGATGTTCTCCTCCTGTATCCGGTCAAATGAGTTTATAAAGCTTTGCGCCGTGCGGCTCTATTTTAGCGGAAAGCGTTTTTGTGAATGCGGTCTTCTCCCCACTCCATATCTCCTCTGCGTGCGTTTTATCGGTGAATTCCGACAGCTCGGCGCTGACAACGGCGCGGTTTTCCGTGAGGTTGAAAAGTGCGATATACGGCGTGCTGCCTACGAAATTGAGCCACGCGGCTTTTGTTTCGTCGCGGAAAAGCTGCAGAGGCGTGGTGCCGTTTTGGTTGAGGTTTAAAAGCTCGTCGTTTGTGAGCAGGCTCAGCGTGAACGCATCATTATCGCGCATTTCGCCGCCCATGATGAGCGGCGAGCGGAAAATGCCCCACAGCGTCATCATGGTGATCTGCTCGGCGTGTGTCAGGTTCGTGTTGTGCCCTATGCCGTCCGCCGCAATGGTGATATGCCCGAGCGGCAGCATATCGCAGTCCGGAAACTGACCGGGCTTTACGTGCGCCTGCCAGCGCTCGCACCGCCAGAACATTTCTTTGAGGGAGTCCCAATTATCCCAGAAATCGTCCGTGATGCGCCACATGTTCGCGTTTTTCGCAAGATGCCATGCTTCTTCCAGCACAGCCGGGCCGGGCGAAAGGCTGAGCACCATATCGCGCCCGCAGCGGTCAATGGCGCGGCGGATCATCTCGATCTCGCGGCGCGCGGAATACGGTTCGAGCGGAGTGATCTTCACGTTGCAGATGTCATCGACCTTGACGTAATCGACGCCCCATGAAGCGTAGAGCTCAAAGATAGCGTCGTAGTACGCTTGTGCGCCGTCACGATCAGTGTCAACGCCGTACATATCGGTGTTCCACGCGCAGATGGAGTTTGCGTGCGCGATGTCGCGGCAAGTGACGTTCGTGCCCTTTACAGGCAGGGCGCGATGCACGGCGAGACGCGGTACGCCGCGCATGATGTGGATGCCGAATTTCAGACCGAGTGCGTGAATCTGGTCGGCGATGGGCTTAAAGCCCGCGCCGTTTGCGGCGGAAGGGAAACGGTTTTCCGCCGGGATGAGGCGGCCGAATCCGTCCATGCACAGCTCTGCGAAACGGTTATACTCCCAGTGGCGCTGCCCGGCCTCCGGCTCGTACCACTGAATGTCGCACACGACATACTGCCAACCGTGCGCTTTTAAGTGCTCTGCCATATAACGCGCATTGCCCAAAAGCTGCACTTCATTGACGGCGGGGCCGTAGCAATCCCAGCTGTTCCAGCCAAGCGGCGGCTTTAAAGCAACGCGATCTTTTTGGTAATGCATAGTGTATCCTCCGTAGGAAATAGACTCAGTTTCATTATAGCAACTTGTCTGCACAAGTCAAGAGCAAAAAAGAGACTGCGCAGGTTTTGCACAGTCCCCTTTGACTTCGTTTGAATTACTTTTTAAGCAGCTTTTTGAGGCGCTCCATGGCTTCCTGTGTCTTTTCCAGCGTACCGAACGCGGTAAGGCGGAAGAAGCCTTCGCCGTTTTTGCCGAAGCCGCTGCCCGGCGTGCCGACGACCTCGGCTTCGTTTAAGAGATAATCGAAGAACTCCCAGGAGGTCATGCCGTCCGGCACCTTATGCCAGATGTACGGGGAATTTTCGCCGCCGGTGAACCACACGCCCATCTCCTTGAACGCATCGACCATGACCTTGGCGTTCGCGCGGTAGTAGTTGATGACGTCCTTCACCTGCTGCTGGCCTTCGTCCGTGAAGACGGCCTCGGCGGCGCGCTGGGTGATGTAGTTGACGCCGTTGAACTTTGTGGCCTGACGGCGCGCCCACAGCGTATTGACCTTGGTGCCGTCCGAAACAAGCTCATCGCAGATAACGGTATAGCCGCAGCGCACACCGGTAAAGCCTGCGGTCTTCGAGAACGAGCAGAACTCGATGGCGCACTTTTTCGCGCCCTCAATCTCGAAAATGCTGTGCGGGAGATCGTCATGCATGATGAACGACTCATAAGCGGCATCAAACAGGATGACAGCGTTGTTTTTGAGCGCGTAATCGACCCAAGCTTTAAGCTGTGCTCTGTTATACACGGCGCCGGTGGGGTTATTCGGCGAGCAGAGATAGATAATGTCGGCCTTGACGTTTTCATCCGGCATACCGAGGAAGCCGTTCTGCTCGTTTGCGTCGAGGTAGATCACCTTTCTGCCGGACATGACGTTCGTATCGACATACACGGGATAGACCGGGTCCGGGATGAGGACGGTGTTATCGTCTGCGAAGATATCGACGATATTGCCGACGTCGCTCTTTGCGCCGTCGCCGACGAAAATTTCGCTGAGCTTTAATGCCACGCCGCGCTTTGCGTAATAGCCTTGAATGGCTTCACGCAGGAAATCATAGCCCTGATCCGGCGAATAGCCGTGGAATGTCTCCTTGTGCGCCATTTCATCCGTTGCTTTGTGCATGGCTTCGATGACGGCCGGAACGAGCGGCTGAGTGACATCGCCGATGCCCATGCGGATGATGTGGTTATCCGGATGCGCCTCCGTATAGGCGGCGACTTTCTTTGCAATGGTCAGAAACAAATAGCTTTTCTGAAGGTTTGCGTAGTTTTGGTTGAGTTTCATGCCGGTTTCTTCCCTTCTTTTTATACTTGGACCTTTTTTATTTTCATTACCGTCTCTTATGCGTTCTTTTCCCTCTTATGGAGTGATGCGCCGACAAAGCCGAGGAATAACGGATGCGCCTTATTCGGACGGGACTTAAATTCCGGGTGGAACTGCACGCCGATGCAGAAGTCGTTCTGCGGCACTTCCACGGTCTCGACGATCCTGCCGTCCGGCGAGGTGCCGCTGATGACCATGCCTGCTTTTGTGAGTGTCTCTCTGTAATCGTTATTGAACTCATAGCGGTGGCGGTGGCGTTCATCAATATGGGAAACGCCATAGCAGCGCGCCATTTGCGTGCCCTCCGCGATCTCGCACGGATAGCTGCCGAGGCGCAGTGTGCCGCCCATATTGATGGTGCTGGACTGGTCCGGCATGAAATCGATAACCTTATTGAGGCCGTACTCGTCGAATTCGCCGGAGTTTGCATCCGCGATGCCGCACACGTGGCGGGCATACTCGATGACGGCAATCTGCATACCGAGGCAAATGCCGAGATACGGGACGTTGCTTTCTCTTGCGTACTGTGCGGCATAGATCATACCCTCGATACCGCGGTTGCCGAAGCCGCCCGGCACAAGGATACCATCGCAGCCCTTGAGCATTTCGGCAGCGTTTTCCTGCGTGATGAGCTCGGAATCGATCCAATTGATTTCGACCTTCGTGCCGTGCTCATAGCCGGCATGGTTGAGTGCTTCGACGACGGAAAGGTATGCGTCATGCAGTTTGATATATTTGCCGACAAGGCCGATGGTGACGGTCTTTTTGCGGCCGCGGATCTTCTCTACCATGCGGCTCCACTCGGTCATATCCGGCTCTTTTGTCTTGAGGTTCAGCTCGCGGCAGACAACGCTGGAGAAATTATTTTTCTCCAGCATAATCGGCGCTTCGTACAGCACCGGGATCGTCATGTTTTCAATAACACAGTCCGGCTTTACGTTGCAGAACAGGGCAATCTTGTGGAAAATGCTCGGATCAATCGGCTCATCGCAGCGCAGGACAATGATGTCCGGGGAGATGCCCATACCCTGCATTTCTTTTACAGAGTGCTGGGTCGGTTTCGACTTATGCTCGCCGGAGCTTTTGAGGTACGGCACAAGCGTGACATGAATGAAAAGGGAGTTTTCCTTACCGACCTCGAGCGAAACCTGACGAATGGCTTCGAGAAACGGCTGGCTTTCGATATCGCCTGCCGTGCCGCCGATCTCGGTGATGACGACGTCTGCATTCGTCTTGTGGCCGACGCTGTAAATGAAGTTCTTGATCTCATCCGTGATGTGCGGGATGACCTGAATGGTCTCGCCAAGGTACTCGCCGCGGCGTTCCTTGTTGAGGACGTTCCAGTAGACCTTGCCGGTCGTGAGGTTGGAGAATTTATTCAGGTCTTCGTCGATGAAGCGCTCGTAGTGGCCGAGGTCAAGGTCGGTCTCTGCGCCGTCTTCGGTCACGTAAACTTCGCCGTGCTGGTACGGGCTCATGGTGCCCGGGTCCACGTTGATGTACGGGTCAAGCTTCTGTGCGGCGACCTTTAACCCTCTCGCCTTTAAAAGACGGCCAAGCGATGCCGCCGTGATGCCCTTACCGAGGCCGGAAACCACGCCGCCGGTTACAAAAATGTACTTTGTCATAGAACTTACCCCTTTCTTTTTTACAGTGAAACTCTTATATTTTTCTTTGACTGAGAAACCTATTATTTCTCCAATACCCTATTCCATTTTATCAAAGCCGTTTTCGGCTTTTTTACAATTAAATTTCTACGACGCCGGTAAAAACCGTGTCGGCGCTGCCGGTCATCTGCACGCCGTCATCGGTATAATTGATGACAAGGTCGCCGCCGCGCAGCTTGACGGTAATATCTTCGCCCTTTTTGCAGTACCCAGAACCAATGATAGCAACTTTTTTCCCATTGCTTTCAATTTTTAATTCTGGCGCTTTACCATTAGCCATATGATAATCAGCAACAAATCTTTCAAGTCGTCCAATTCCTACTGCTTCTCCTTTAATTCCTCGTACACATTTACCTTCACATTGATTTTCTTGAGGACAAACTCGTCCGCAAATTGCCGGCAAAGCATTTTCACTAGTAATTATTTTATAAGCTTCTTCAAAATCACCAGCTGCAACCTGCTGAATAAATTCGGGGATCGCTACTCCAACAGGACATCCTTTTTTACATGGCTGCTGCTTACAGTTTAAACAGCCACCAAAGTTTCTGATATTCTCCTCGAT